>OLGL01000007.1_pt1 | contig 239706 bp, 232 predicted proteins | sample 1605041 | NCBI WGS metagenome assembly OLGL01 (sample SAMEA3888905, study PRJEB22519) | human gut metagenome | biome: human gut; feature: human-associated habitat; material: faeces | place: Denmark | collected 2010 | reverse complement strand
TGGAGTTTGATATTGCAAAGGGGCGTTTCTCTTTCCGTCTGACCGCCCCATACAGCGAGAAACGCCGGAGAGCCGCCAGCGAAGCGGCGAAAGCACATACCGATAACTTGTCACGCACTATTCAAAAAGATGTGGTATAATTTTTTTGAAAAAGTTTGAGATTTGATGTAGTATTTGCAGCTAAAACCGTAGTATATAGGTGTAGCCGGAAAGGAGGCGATGTGATGATAACAGATGAAAATATCATTGAATTGTTTTTCGCGCGTTCAGAACAAGGCATACGGGAACTGGACATAAAATACGGAAAAGACTTCCACAATCTTTCCTACCATATCGTAGGGAGCAGGCAAGGTGCGGAAGAATGTGTAAACGATGCCTATTTAGGCGCATGGAACGCGATTCCCCCGGCGCGCCCCAATCCACTGCTGACTTATATCTGTAAAATAGTTCGGAACATTTCATTGAAGGTTTATTACAGAAAGGAGGCAGCAAAACGAAGCAGCCATTACACGATTGCTATGGAGGAAATCGAAGCCTGCATAGCAGCCCCTAACACAGTAGAAGCAGAGATTGAGGCCAGAGAGTTAGCCCGTATCATTGAGGAATTTTTGAACACGCTGACGGTCGAAAACCGTGTTATCTTCATGCGCCGCTATTGGTTCTCTGACAGCTACAAGGATATAGCCGAGTTTGTAGGGCTTTCAGAGAAAAATATCTCTGTCCGGCTGACCCGTATCCGAGAGAAGATGAAACAATACTTGATTGAAAGAGAGGTATTCGTATGAACGCAAAGAAGTTTTCCGACGCTATGAGTGAACTTGATACGAAATATGTTGATGAAGCCTTTAACTACAAAAAGAAAGCAAAGAAACCCGGTTGGGTTAAGTGGGGAGCTATGGCGGCTTGCTTTGCAGTAATTGCTGTTTTAGGCGTAGGCGTATTTCAAAGTGGATTGTTCGGGAACAAAACTGACATTGCCACTTTGGACAACGGAAATGAAATCATCTTTGTAAAATCGGAAACTGCTGGCTCAAGCATTGACATTGACGGGACTATAACAACAAGGCAACTTACGGAAACGGAAGCTGCATCTCTTTTTCCGAACTTGACCGTTACAGCTCATGCAGTTTTTCGTGTTGATGATACTGTTTCCGACAGCAACAAAGAATTGATTGGTTTTGAGGGAAAAATCGAAAATGCCAAAGTGGTAATATCTACAACGGATATAGCACTACTTGATACGAAGATTGTAGGAAGTGAAGAAAGTAGCGAAGTAAATGGCACAAGCGTGACGGCAGGATATTTTGTAACAGACCGGAACAGCGTGGGAGAACAGAATGTAATTTACTATGCGACATTTAAGTTGGGAGATAGCACCGTATATGTTGAAAATGCGGGTGCAAAAACTGAAAGCGAAAGTGTGAAAAACGATTTGGCTACCATTATCCAAGAGCTGATAAATAATGGTGCGCTTGACCTAAGTTCTTTCAACGGATAACCCCATGAAAATTTAATACTACCATCAGGACAGCCGAGCAAATCGACTGTCCTTTTTCTATGTCTACGGACAGAAAGGAGCGACCACCCATGACGAAACCGAGAGAGAAAACCCGCGAGAAATTGCAAGCCGAGATTAAGGACGGAAAGAAGAAAATCCGGCAGTTTGAGAACCGGGAAAAAATGTTGCGTCAGAAGCTATCCAAAGAGGAACGCAGAACACGCAGCCACCGCCTTATCGTCCGGGGCGCAGGCTCGAAACGGATATCGCTCCGGGTATTCGCTATACGGGCGACGAGTATGCGGTGCGCCGATTGGTATCCGTTTTGATTGACAACGCCGTGAAATATGCCTCTCCCGGCTCCCCTATAACGCTAAGGCTCGAAAAGGACAGGCGGGGTGTTGTTATACGCTCGTCAAACGGCTGCGAAAATGTTGACGCGGACGAGACAAAGAAGCTGTTTGACCGTTTTTACCGCACCGACAAGGCGCGAAGCGCGGGCGGCTTCGGAATAGGACTCTCGATAGCGCGGGGCATAGCGGAGGCTCATAAGGGCTCGATAAAGGCCGAGCTTACGGACGGCAACACAATAGAATTTACGGCTTATCTCAAATAAAAAACCGGTCGAAGTTTTTGCTCCGACCGGTTTTCGCTATTGTTCATTGCTTGTCCCCGCGCTTTTTATTTATTATATATTTTTCGTCATACAAAAAACAGCCGCAGCGATTTGCTGCAGCCGTTCGTTTTTCTTTCGTAGCCGCCGGTATCCGGGCGGCTTATTGTTTTTTACATCTTCTCAAACCGCTCAACATCTGTCACGAACAGAGTTGCGCCGCCGACTTTGACTTTCTTGTCCTCAGCCTGCTCGGTGCGGGTCTTGCAGTTGCTGTTTATCAGCTCGACCGCATGGGCGAGCTTGTCATCGTCAACGCCGATGAGCAGAGTCATGTTGCTGCTGCGCAGGAATCCGCCGGAGGTCGGGATCTTCGTGAATGAATATCCCGCTTCCCTGAGTGCGTCGCAGACGGGGTTGAGGTCCTTTTTGCCGATAACCGCTGTTATAAGTTTCATATCAAAAGCTCCTTTCGGGGATACTGTTTATGCCTTGAGCAGTTCGCAGAGGAAGCGCGTGCTGTCCTCCATGTCTTTTATTGAGATGTTCTCTGCTGTCGTGTGAACGTCGCGCATACCCGTGCCGATGTTGACAACGGTAATGTCGTGCAGTGCAATGTTTGAAGCGTCGCAGCCGCCAAGCGTCTTGGAGAGATACGGGCGGATGCCCGCCGCCTCGTATGCCGCAAAAATATCTTTTATGAACTGCGACTCTGGGTCAACGGTGAACGCGCCGGAATGGCGTTCGCTGTCATATTCAAATGTGGTTCCGAACTTCTCACACGCCTCTTTCATGACCGTGAGTGCGTCGGCGATGTGCTTCTGAACCGTGTCCTCGTCATATGAGCGGAACTCCATGTCAAACGACGCTTTGTCCGCTACGATATTGGTCGGACCCTCGGAAACGAAATTGCTGATGTTCTGCACGCTTATGTCGTCAACATGACCCACGGGGATGTTCGCCGCAGCGTATGCCGCAGCCTTGAGTGCGTGTATGCCGTTCTCGGGGCATACGCCGGCGTGTGCCTTCTTGCCGAAGAAGCTTATCGACATAACTATATTTGCCGCGGCGGAGTTGACTATTTCGCCGATGTCCTCGCCGTCGAGCACAAGAGCCGTCTTGCTCTTTATCTTGCTGTAGTCCGCATAGCGCGAGCCGAGCATGCCGACTTCTTCCGAGAGGGAGAACAGGACTTCGACGGGTCTGTTCTTTTCGCCGTTTTCCTTGAGCCTTGTGACAGCCTCGATTATCTCCGCTATGCCGGACTTGTCGTCCGAGCCGAGAATTGTCGTGCCGTCAGAATATATAACTCCGTCGCGCTCAACGGGCGTGACCGCCGCGCCGGGAGTGACGGTGTCGGTGTGGCAGGAGAGCAGCACGCTCTCGCCCTCGCCGGGGAGATAGCCGTATATGTTGAATCCGTCAGAGCCGCACTTCTTGCCGGCCTCTTCGTCGCGCTCAACCTTGAAGCCTGCTTCGATAAGCGCCTTTTCGAGTTCTATGCAGAATGCGCGCTCGTGACCCGTTTCGCTGCCTGTTGAAACAAGGTCGCAGAATGTTTTAACAAGTCTCTGTGTGCTCATGTTTTCCTCCGTATCTTCGCGTTTTGCCTTGACAAAAAGCGTATATATGATATATTTCTATATGAAAGACAATCTTGAAATGTCTTTTGTTCAACTAAATAATACCACAGTTTTGCCGGGTTTACAACCTCGCAGAAGTGGATTTTTGTTTTTAAACCGAAAGGACTGATATTCATGGGATCGATATTCAAACTGACTGCCCTCGCAGGCGTCGCCGCGGGAGCATATGCTGCGGTCAAGAAGTTTGCGCCGAACATTCTGCCCGATAAAAACGAGGCGGCGGATATGGCGAAAAACGCGATTAACAGCGTCAAGCTCACTTTCCCGACCGATGAAAAATATTCAAACGGCACGGCTCTGACCCCGCCGATGGGCTGGTCGAGCTGGAACACTTTCAGAAACAGAATTGATGAGAAGCTTATTCTCGAAACAGCCGAAGCCATGAAGGCGAGCGGACTTGCGGACGCGGGATATCAGTATGTCAATCTCGACGACTGCTGGCAGTCCTCCATGCGCGACGAGAATGGCAGACTCCAGGGCGATTTTGCAAACTTCCCGAGCGGCATACCCGCGCTTGTGAAGAGCATAAACGAACTCGGACTCAAGCTCGGCATATATTCCTCCAACGGATCGCTTACCTGCGAGGATCTGCCCGCGAGCCTCGGCAATGAGGCTATAGATGCGGACACGTTCGCCGAGTGGGGAGTTGAATATTTTAAATATGACTTCTGCCACAATGTGCCTATCCCGATGCGTGCGCCCTATATTGAATATATCTGCGTCTCCAATGCCGACGGCTCTTTCGAGACTACTATTCCCGCAGACGATGCGGCTCTTTTCGGCGACGCGAAGATAATGGAGGACGAGCGCCTTGATTCCGGCAGATATATCTCCGGTCTCTCCGCCCACAGAGGTTCGGCGGTGTTCACTGTTGAAGTCCCGGAGGCTGGCGAATATTCCCTGACTCTCGGAATCAGAAAGAAGAGCAACAGCTTCAAATATCTCGAAGTTACCGTCAACGGCGGCGATAAGTATACCACCACCGTCCCGCCGACCAAGGGCGTCACTGCCGACGGCAGACATCAGGTTAAAATAACCCTCGAAGCAGGCTCGAACACAATCGAGCTTGAAAACCCCGTCGCTTCGAGACAGGACAGCGCGGCTATCCAGTATGCTAAGATGGGCAGAGAGCTCATGCGTGCAACCGCCGAATATGCCGATAGAAACGGCACCGAGGAGCGCCCGATAGTCTATTCCATCTGCGAGTGGGGCAGAAACCTTTCGTGGCGCTGGGGCGCGGCGGCAGGCAACCTTTGGCGCACGACGCCCGATATCCAGGCAAACTGGAAGTCGGTTCTCGGCATATACGAAGTCAATGTCAATCTATTCAAATATTCCGGCAAGGGCAACTGGAATGACCCGGATATGCTCGAGGTCGGCAACGGAGATTTGACTGCCGAAGAGAACCGCAGCCATTTCACCCTCTGGTGCTTCATGGCGGCTCCGCTCATTCTCGGCAACGATGTGCGTGAATTTATCCGCGAGGACGGCACCGCCGACACGGAGAACGAGACGCTGAAAATACTCACCGACAGAGATATGATTGCTATCGATCAGGATTCGCTCGGCGAGCAGTGCAGAAGAATAAAGACGACTATCATAGCCGATACGCTCATAAAGCCGCTTGAAAACGGAGATGTCGCGGTCTGCTTCTTCAACAAGGGCAGCGACACGAGATATTTCGAGCACCGCATGGACGATATCGTCTGCCGCTCGTATATCACCACTCCGCTCGCGCAGGAATATGAGGTATATGACCTGTGGGCAAAAGAGACTTCCGTCATCAACACAACGCTCAGCGCATTTGTCGAGCCCCACGGCGTCAAGGCTTTCAGAATAAGAGCGATAGCGGAGTAAAGCTATGAATGATTTTATCGGCAAAAATTATACCGTCCCTCAGCTCGATCTGAGCGTGAAACCGGAGGATACAGCGGAAAAATACGCTTATCTATACGAACAGACCGTGGTCGACGACAGCGAAAGCTATCTCGGCCACCCCGACTCCGTCCTGCTCAAAAACGGCGATATTTTTACTGTATATCCCCACGGCCACGGCAAGGGCGCTGTTCTCAATAAAATAAGCGCGGACGGCGGGCGCAGCTACACAAAAAATATAGCCTCTCCGCCCGAGTCGTGGAAAAAATCGCTCGAGACTCCGACTGTCTACCGCCTCGAATTTTCGGACGGCACGCCCGACAAACTGATTCTCATTTCCGCCAACTCCAAGTGGCCCGGAATGGACACCCCCGGCGGTTTCAACTGCTCCGTCTCCTGCGACGAGGGCGAAACATGGAGCGAGTTTGAGACATTTTATTCGCGAGCCGACGGCTATGAGCTTATCCCGATAGTCGCCATGGCGTCGCTGACAAGGCTCAAGGAGAACGGCAAATTTGTCGATAAATGGATGGGCTTCTTCCACGACGGCGATTTCTATAACTACAAAACTATCCTCAGCTTCACCCCCGACGGGCGCGTGCAGTGGAGCGAGCCGGAAAAATATTTTGCCGCCCACAGAGATATGGAACTGCATTCGAACATGTGCGAGGTCGAAGTCATACGAAGCGACAGGGGAGCGGGCGACGAGCTCTGCCTCATCTCGCGCTCGAACACGAAGAAAGAAAATTCGCTTATATCATTTTCTCGCGACGAGGGCAAAACATGGTCGGAACCCGTCCATGCCCCCGCGGCTCTCAACGGCGAGCGCCACAAGGCGGACTATCTGAAAGACGGCAGGCTGTTTATAACCTTTCGCTCGATAGAGCGTGACCCGGAAAAAGTGAAGTTCCATTCCGACAACGGCGACTGGTACAGCGAGGGCTGGATAGCGTGGATAGGCAGCTACGACGACCTGAAAAACGGCACCGAGGGCGACTATCGAATCAAGATAGCTCACACTTATCTCGACGGTCAGACCGAGCCCGAAATAGAAGCGAACGCCGACACTGCCTATTGCGGCAATGTCGTGCTTCCCGATGGCACGGTAGTCACCTCGTCCTACGGCCGCTTCGGCGAGAAAAACGCGGACGGCAGCGACAAGACATATATAATCTCCAAGCGTATCAATCCGCGCGACACGGATGAGTTGGTGGGATTTTTGAAATAATAATCGGTTGAAATCCCTCCTTCCATATGTTACAATAAATTCAATAAATTACCGGAGGTGGACGCTGTGAGCAGATCGAAAAACGAAATTCTGCTTGCGGCGTCCGCGTTCATTCTGCTCGCTGTCGCAATATCTGCGGCCTTTGCCCTGCGGTTCTCTCCGAGCCGCGCCGGGAGTATAATTCAATATACCTCTTCGCACGGCGGCGGGATAGACATAAACTCCGCCGACAAAGAAGAGCTGACCGCGCTCGACGGCATCGGAGAAAAGAAAGCCGAAAATATTATTGGCTACCGCGAGGAGCACGGAGAATTTATCTATCCGTGGGAGATAACGAATGTCGATGGGATAGGCGAAAAGACCTACGGCAAAATCAAAAACGATATCTGCGCCGAATGACGCAGAAGAAACGGGAGGAACGGATATGACAGGCATCTATAAAAAGTTCAAGAGCGGAACGGATATCCGCGGAATAGGCATCGGAAACGGCGACGAGCCGCTCTATATGAGCGACGGGTTTATCTCAAAGGCGAGCGCGGCGTTTGCGGATTTTCTCAGCGAAAAGACGGGCAAAGCGGCGGATAAGCTCACCGTTGCCATCGGCCACGATCCGCGCCTTTCGGCCGGGCGTATAAGCGCGGCGGTCGTCAGGGGACTCGCTTTGCGCGGGGTCAATATAATTGACTGCTCGCTCAGCTCCACTCCCGCCATGTTTATGGCTGTGCTCGATCTGCCCTGCGACGGCTCCGTTCAGATGACTGCGAGCCACCATCCGGGCGACAGAAACGGACTCAAATTTTTCACCGTCGATGGCGGACTTGATTCGCCCGATATCGCTTACATACTCGAAAAAGCGGAGAATATCGAACTCGGCGATGCTCCTGCCCAAATAACCTCGTGCGACCATATGAAGCAGTACGCCGCGCACCTGCGCTCGCTTATCTGCAAAGGCATCGGCGCGGACGAGGCCGACAAACCTCTTGCAGGTATGAGAATAATGGTAGACGCCGGAAACGGCGCGGGCGGCTTCTACGCTTCCGAAGTCCTCGCTCCTCTGGGTGCAGATGTCTCGCCGAGCATGAATCTCGAGCCGGACGGCAACTTCCCCGTATATGTTCCGAACCCCGAGTCCTCCGTGATGATAGACAGTGCCGCCGAGCGGGTCAAACAGACAAAAGCCGATTTCGGCATTGTGTTTGACACCGATGTTGACAGAGCGGGCTGCATTCTCTCCGACGGCAGAGAGCTCAACCGCAACCGCCTTGTCGCCATGATATCGGCTGTTATACTTGAAAACGAGCCGGGCGCGGTTATAGTCACCGACTCCGTAACCTCCGCAGGACTCACGAAGTTCATCGAGGCGCATGGCGGCAAGCATATCAGATTTAAGCGCGGCTATAAAAATGTTATCAACAAGCAAATTGAGCTCAACAAAGAGGACATCGACTGCCCGCTTGCGATAGAGACCTCCGGTCATGCCGCGTTCAGGGAGAATTACTATCTCGATGATGGCGCGTATCTTGTCACGAAGCTGATTATAAAAGCGGCTCTGCTCAAAAAGAGCGACGGCAGCCTCGAGAGCTTTATCTCCGACCTTGAAGAGCCGGCGGAGGAGCTTGAGCGCAGGTTCAAGATAGACCTTGAGGATTTCAAGCCATACGGCGAAAAAGTCATAGCCGACCTGAAAGCTCTCGCCGAAGAGCGCGACGGCTGGCAGGCGGAGAAGATAAACTACGAGGGCATCAGGATAAACACCGACAAAGATAACGGCGACGGATGGCTCCTGCTGCGCATGAGCGTGCATGACCCGATTCTCGTTTTGAATCTCGAGAGCAACACCGCGGGCGGCACGGAAAAAATGCTCGCCGATGTGACTGAATTTTTGAAAGCATACGACAAGCTGAACTGAGGCTGAAGGCGTGCGAAGCTCAAAAAGGCGGCGCACGCCGTTTTTATACTTTTGCGTTCTTGACTGGAACGCTCGGTGTATGATAATATTATCAAAAGACTTTCATTTCCCGGGAGGGTCATTATGGCAAAAAATACAGAGAAAGAATTTTGGCAGGATATAGACGTATATTCCGTCAACACAGAGCCGCGAAGCGCGGCCGGTTTTCCGCGCGATGAGGCGTGGGAGAAAAAGACCGTCAGCCTCAACGGCGTCTGGAAATTCCATTATTGCGAGAGCGTCAACGATATCATCGAGGGCTACTATGCGCCCGATTTTGATTTGAGCTCGTTCGACGATCTCGAAGTCCCGTCCGAGTGGCAGATAAAGGGCTACGACACCCCGATATATACCAATATCAATTATCCCAAGGCAATCTCCACCACGAAGATCCCTTACATAAAACCGGAGCTCAACTCCTGCGGGCTCTATGTCCGCGAGTTTGAGGTCGACGAGACCGAGGATAATATATTCATTCACTTCGGCGGCATCAATTCGAGCGGCGAAGTGTTTGTCAACGGCAAATTTGTCGGCTATTCTCAGGATACTTTTGACGAGTGCGAGTACGATATAACGGACTTTGTTCATCCGGGTACCAACCGCCTCGCGGTCACCGTGCGCCGATACTGCACGGGCAGCTATCTTGAGGATCAGGATATGTGGCGCCTCTCCGGTATCTTCCGCGATGTGACGCTTGTCTATGAGCCGAAAGTTTTTATAGAGGATATGTATATGCGCAGCGAGATGGCGGAGGATTTCAAATCCGCCGTGTTCAAGCTTGACTGCGTTGTCAAGGCGCGCCGCGCTCAGTTCGACGGCGGCAAGCTCAAGGTCGAGATTCTTCGAGCCGACGGCGCAGGATTCGCGTCTGCCGAGGCGGATGTAAAACCCCTCGCGGACGGCGAATATTGCAATATTTCTTTTGAAATACCTGTCAGCAATTTTGAACTCTGGAGCCACGAGGATCCGTATCTCTACACTGTCCGTGTCACTCTTTCCGGCGGTGAATACACCGACCGCAGGGAGCATAAATTCGGCTTCAGAGAAGTGAAGATAACGCCCTATGACCGCAAGACGGGCAGAGGTCCGTTCATTCTGCTCAACGGCGTTCCGCTCAAAATCTGCGGTGTCAACCGCCATGATTTCCACCCGGATTACGGCCACGCCGTGCCCGAGAGCATAATCAGAAGCGACCTTGAACTGCTCAAGAACAGCAACATAACCAATGTGCGTACCTGCCACTATCCGAATTCGCGCCGTTTCTATGAGCTGTGCGATGAGATAGGTATTCTCGTCATGAGCGAGAACAACCTCGAGACCCACGGCCTCGCAACGCGCGTCCCGCGCAGTGATCCGCATTGGACAGCCGAGTGCTGCTACCGCGTGCGCAATATGGTTAACAGCTATAAGAACCACTCCTGCATTCTCTTCTGGTCGCTCGGCAACGAGTCCGGCAACGGCAACGCATTTGCCGAGATGAAGAAAGAGATTCTGAAGATAGACAAGACCCGCCCGGTTCACTATGAACCCGACGCGAAGCTCAAAACGAGCGATCTGTTCAGCGAGATGTACACCGTGCAGACCGCGATGAAGGAGATAGGCGAGAACAAGCCGCATATCCACAGCCGCGCGCTCTGGAACCTCGGCCTTGGCTATCATCTCAAGCCCTCGGATTATATCGACAAGCCGTTCATCGAGTGCGAATATTCCCACGCCATGGGCAACAGCATGGGCAACTTCGCCGATTACTGGGAGGATTTCAAAAAATATGACCGTCTCGCGGGCGGATATATCTGGGATTTTGCCGACCAGGCGATAAGAACAAAGACCGCAGACGGCAAGGATAAGTGGAACTACGGCGGCGACTTCGGCGACAAGCCGAACGATTCAAACTTCGCTTTCAACGGAGTTTTCCGCGGCGACCGCACGCCCAACCCGCACTACTATGAAGTCGTCAAATGCTATCAGCAGGTCGATTTCTCGCTCAGCCACGGCAGAATAGCTATTCTCAACCGCTTTATGTTCACCTCGCTCGAGAATTTCAAGCTTCGCCTTGAACTGCGCGAACAGGGCAGGCTTATCGAATCCGCCGAGCTCGATCTCCCCGACAAGGGCTATCTCGAAAAGGCGTATGTCTATATCCCGTTCGATATCAGAACCGAAAACGAGCGCACGCTCGACTGTGAGCTGATTCTGCGTCGCGATATGATGCACCTCGAAGCTGGTCACACCATGGCGCGCGAGCAGTTTGTTCTCGGCAAGTATAACTATTCTTCGTCTGCTCCGAAAGCGGACGGCAAGAAAGTTGAAATAAAATATTCAAAGAACGACAAGTGCTATGTCGTCTCCGGAAACGGCTTTGAAGTGAAGCTCAGCAAAAAGACCGGAGAGCTCTGCTCATATAAAAAGGACGGCGTCGAGCGCCTTGAGCGCGGCATTCGCCCGCAGTTTTCCCGCGCGAATATCGACAACGAGCGCATGGCTCAGGTGCCGTTTGAGTGGGTCAAGACTCTTATCGGTCTGCACGCTTTCGACAGCGCAGAGCGCATGATGCGTCCTGTTTCCGTCAAGGCGGAGCATTTCGGCAGCTGCGTCAAACTCAGCGTCAAGTGGCGCACGAAGTATCTTTCGGGTATCGTTACTGAATACCTTGTGTTCCCGGACGGCACGCTCTCCGCGTCGCTTACCTGCAAGAACATCACTCCGGTCAATTTGCCGCGCTACGGTCTGACCTTTGAGCTGACCGACGGAGTCGACGGAATAGAATATTACGGTAAGGGGCCGCACGAGAACTACTGCGACCGCAAGACGGGTGCACGTCTCGGAGTCTACCGCTTCCAGAGCGCAGAGAGCTTCATTCACGATTACCTGTTCCCGCAGGAGAACGCGAACCGCTGCGATGTCAGATGGCTCAAAGTCGGCGGCGAGAGGGGAGTCACGGTGACTGCGGCAGGAACTCCGTTTGAGATGAGCGTCCACCCGTATACGAAGAAGATGCTCTATGACGCGGCTCACTCCTGCGAGCTTGGACGCACACCGAACCTGACTGTCAATATCGACGGCAGACAGCAGGGCGTCGGCGGCGATGTCCCCGCGATCGCAACGCTCAAAAAGCCGTATAAAATTCCCAAATACAAGAAGCTCGAGATGAAAGTTATCCTCTCGTTCTGATAAAATCAAGCATCACATTTTAATGGATGTTCCGAATTTGCAAAGCCTACCCACGGTTCCCCATGGGTAGGCTTTGCTTTTCTTTTGCAGGCGTTTTCTTTTTCAAATAAAAAGAAAATGCCGAAACGCGGGAAATATTAAATGTTTGGTTATGGTAGGACGCGAAGGCAGAGTGTGAATTATACAATTTCATATCGTGCCGCTCACGCGGCAGCGGTGCGTTACAGTTGGGTATTGTAAGATTAAAATCCGAGTGAACTTATCCTGCTTTATAATACCGCTCAATTTAAAAAGGCTGCCGACACATATTAGTGCGACAGCCTTTTGCTTTTTACTTATTCACCACATTTATCGGTTCGCCGTTGACAAATGCTCTGAGATTTTCTTCAACTATCCCGACGAGCCTCGTCCTTGTCTCGAATCCCGCCCAGGCGATGTGCGGGGTTATCAGGCAGTTTTCGCATCCGAGCAGCGGATTGCTTTCTTTCGGCGGCTCGGTCGAGAGAACGTCAACTCCCGCGCCCGATATCCTGCCCGATTTCAGCGCGTCGGCGAGCGCCTGCTCGTCAACCACGGGGCCGCGCGAGGTGTTGATGAGAAATGCGTTCGGCTTCATCTTCGCAATAAACTCGGCGTTTACAAGCCCGGTTGTCTGCGGAGTCAGCGGACAGTGGAGAGTCACAAAGTCAGATTTTTTGAGCAGCTCATCAATCTCAACGAATCTGACCGCCCCGTCGCAGTCTCCGACTTTTGCGGAGCGCGAATTGGCGAGCACATCCATGCCGAAAGCTTCTGCAATTTTGGCGACCGCCTTGCCTATCTTGCCGTATCCGATGATACCGATGGTTTTGCCCTGGAGCTCGGTCAGCGGGGACTTCCAGAAGCAGAAGTTCGGGCAGCTGCTCCATTCGCCGCCGTGTACCGCTTCGCTGTGCAGCGCAACGCGGTTGGTGTGTTCGAGAATGAACGCAAACACGAGCTGAGCCACCGCCGAGGTGCTGTAGCACGGCACGTTTGAAACCGGGATGCCCTTTTCGCGCGCAAAATCAACGTCAACAACATTGAAGCCCGTGCTCAGCAGAGTGATGAACTTGAGCTCCGGCAGGGCGGCTATCGTCCGGGCGTCTATAGGCGTCTTGTTGGTTATGATTATATCGCACCCCTGAGCGCGCTCGACTATCTTCTCCTTCGGCGTGCGGTCGTAGACCGTGTATGTGCCGAATTCGTTGAGAAAATCCCAGCTGAGATCCCCGGGGTTCGTTGTGTATCCGTCAAGAATTACTATCTTCATCCTGCATTTCCTTTCCGTGTTCTTTGGCGTTGAGTATCGACGCGCAGCAGTAGAGTGCGGCGCAGAATACATGCGGCATGATGTCCGCTATCAGCCAAAGCCTGCGCTTGTCTGAGTATTCTATCCTGTCGTCAAGCAGAATCTTCAGCGTGTAGGCGAGCAGGAACTTTTTGTCGAAATTGTTCGCTACCATCTTGAGCAGATCGAGACTCAAGCCCTTGTCGAGCTTCTCGGTCAGTTCATCGATTTTTGTGCCGTATTCCTCGGTGATGAGCGCCGTCGCGTTCTCATTTATGAGCTTGTCGAAGCTCGCGACGGTGTATTCCTCGCGCGTGTTGATGCCGAAAATATCGCCGGCGGTCTCGGCGCAGTAGAGCACGTTTGAGTTGAACTCAAACGGTCTGTCGTCGTATCCGCGCAGGAAGTTCAGCACGCTTTCGCGTCCGCCTCTCTCTATTCTGCCCGCGCTCGGGAGACCCGAGAATATCGCGTCGAATTTCTTCGCGCAGTATGGCTCGAACGGCGCAATCTTGTATTTTTCGTATTTCTTGAACGCATAGTAATATCCGTCGAGCAGATCATATGCCTTGTATGCGTCGAGCTCGCCCTGGCGTATGTTCCCGCGCGATATGTCGCCGTCAAACATCAGCATGCCGCCGAAAACATCGTTGAGCGGCTTCTTGCTGCTGATATATTTGAACGAGACATTGTCCGCCTCGCCGAACTTTGCGCCGGGGTTCTTGCCGATGTTGACAACCACAATGTCGTCCGCACCCGCTTCGATAGCCATTTTGACCGGCATGTTGTCCGAATATCCGCCGTCGACGAAAGCAGATTCGCCGATTTTATATGACTTCATGAACGGGAACGCCGCCGCGCTCGCGAGCACATAGTCTGCGGCTTTGCCCTCGGGAATATCTTCGATGAAAACTTCGACGGGCTTTATCTTCGGGAACATCGTCGTGACCAGTCCGAAGCGTATCGGCGAGGTGCGAAGCTTCTCTTCGTCCATGAGCGATTTGACGCGCTCCTGCAGCGGGGTGTAGTCCGCGCCGCCTTTAAAAATAGCCTCTTTTGCGAGCTCTTTTATGTATGATTCACGGTCGGGGTTTTCTTCGTCGGACATGTTGACGAAATTCTGAAACACGCTGTCCATGCTCATGTTTTCCCAGATGTCGAGCGCCGCGTCGAAATTGTCGAGCGCCATGAGCGCGCCGTTGAGTGCGCCGACGGATGTGCCGACGACGATGTCGGGCGTGAATCCCATCTGCCTGAGCACCTTCCAGACCCCTATCTGATAGCCGCCCTTTGCTCCGCCTCCGCTGAGAACGACAGCTTTCTTGCCCATGAAAATTCCTCCTCTTGACCTGTTGAATAATATGTCTGTGTGCATATTACACATCATGATACTATTATATCATATTGTGCGTTCGCTTAAAAGATATTTGCGCCAAAATTTGTGCGGTTTGAGTTGAAAAGATCTGAAATATGTTATACAATTATATGTAAACTTTTGTTGAGGTGAAGGCTTGAAAAAGCATTGGACACGAAGCGGCATAATGAACGCCGCGGGCTTCACATTGCTGATATCCGCCGCGGCCGTCTCGGTAGTTGTCTATCTGTTGAGATATGACCAGCTGTGGCTCTGGTATAAGGTCTATCAGGAAAAGCTGCTTGAAGCAGAGCAGTTCATACAGTCGCTCGGCATCAGCTGGAAGTTCGTGCTCGCTATGCTGATAGTCTTTCTTGTGCGCACCTTTATCCCGTTCCTCTCGGTCTCGGCGATCTGCGTCCTTACCGGCGTCGTTCTGCCGTCATATTGGGCGTTGATAGTGAACTTCCTCGGAATTATCATTATGATGAGCATCAAATATTTCGAGGGTATGAAGTTCGGCAGCGGGAACGCATGGAAGATAATCAGCAAGAATGAACGCGCCAGAAAGATAATCGAGAGCTCCGGCAAGGTCAACAAGGCTCTGCTTTTTGCCCTGCGCCTTATCCCCGGATTCCCGCTCGGCAGCGTCAGCCGGATTTACGGCTCGCTCAGGTTCCCTTATTGGCAGTTCATCCTGCTTTCGGCGGCGGGCTTTGCGCCGAAGCTGCTGTCCTATACTTTCATGGGTACTAACGTTTTCGATCCGCTCTCGTCTGCGTTCCTTGTGCCCCTGATGATAGTCCTGACCATAAGCGGCGCATCGCTTTTGTGCGTCAACCTCATATGGCTTTTATTTGAAAAGAGCGTTTCAAGCTCAAAGAAAAATAAAGATAATTAATATCACGGAAACGAGGTAGATTTATGTATACCACAGATGTTCTGAAAAAAAGAATGACCGACGGCGCATATGACGCCGAGCTTTCAAAGCTCTATCCGTCCGGCACCGTCGATGCCCAGAAAAAGCGCTATTGCCGCGTTATCGGCGAGTTCGAGGAGTTTTACGGTTCGAGCCGTGAGGCGGGTCTCTTCAGCGCACCCGGCAGAACCGAAATCGGCGGCAACCACACCGACCATAACCACGGCCGTGTGCTCGCCGCGAGCGTCAATCTTGACGCTATAGCCGTTGCCGCGAAGAGCGAGGGCATCGTAGTCAATGTCAAGAGCGAAGGCTACGCCATGGACACGATCGATATCAGCGACCTCGAGCCGCACGAAGCCGAGTTTGGCAAGTCAAAGGCACTTGTCCGCGGCGTGTGCGCCGAGTTCAAGTCGCGCGGATATAATATCGGCGCATTCGATGCGGCGACAGCGTCTGATGTGCTCTCCGGCTCGGGTCTTTCGTCCTCTGCGGCGTTTGAAGTCCTGCTCGGAACTATCCTCAACCATCTGTTTAACGACGGCAAGGTGAGCGATGTTGAAATCGCGCAGATAGCTCAGGCGGCGGAGAACAAGTTCTTCGGCAAGCCCTGCGGTCTGCTCGACCAGATGACAAGCTCGGTCGGCTCGTTCGTTGAGATTGACTTTGCCGACCCCGTAAATCCCGTTATTGAGAAGCTCGATTTTGATTTCGCCTCCTGCGGATATGCTCTTTGCATCGTGGATACCGGCGGAAGCCACTCGGATCTTACCGATGAGTATGCCGCCGTGCGCAAAGAAATGGAGAGCGTCGCCGAATACCTCGGCAAGAGCGTCCTGCGCGAGGTCGACGAGGACGAGTTCATGAAGAACATAGCTGATATCCGCTCCTCCTGCGGCGACAGAGCTGTGCTTCGCGCCATGCATTTCTATGGCGACAACGCGCGCGTCGAGAAGCAGGCAGCTGCGCTCAAAGCGGGCGACTTCGAGACCTTTAAGAAATATATTATCGAGAGCGGACGCTCTTCTTATATGTACAACCAGAATGTCTATTCCTGCAAGAAAGCGTCCGAGCAGCCCGTGTCGCTCGCACTTTCGCTGAGCGAAAAGCTGCTTGACGGCTGCGGCGCATGGAGAGTCCACGGCGGCGGCTTCGCAGGAACAATTCAGGCCTTTGTACCGCTCAATAAGCTTGATGAGTACAAAGACCTGATGGAAAAAGTATTCGGTTCGGGTTCGTGCTATATTCTCTCTGTCCGCCCTGTCGGCGGCGTCGAGCTGTAAATTATCCTATCTATGAGCCTCAGGATTGCTCCTGGGGCTCAATGCCGGGATAGAGGACTTCGTGAATGTCATTCTTGACCTTTGCCCAGTTGACTATCAGCACCTCAATGCCGTTTATCTTCGTCAGCGGAGTCTTGTCTCTCGGGATGATAGCTTCGGTCACGGGCCACTTGAGATATCCGGCGTATGTCGTTGCCTGGCTGATTATCTCGCTCTTTGTGAAATCGGTGCTCACGAGCGGCAGAACATGATCGAGGAACTTCGTGCTCTTGCTGAGCAGGGTCGAATAGTTTTCGGTTGAGTACATCTTCTTGAACTTCGCGAAGATTGCCATAAGAATCGTTCTCTGGCGCTCTGTTCTCACTCTGTCGCTGTCTATTTCGCGCAGGCGGGCATATTCGAGAGCCTCGTTGCCGTTGAGGTGATAGGTTCCGGCGCCCTTTACTACGGTGCCGTTCTGCTTGAGTATCGGCGAGAGAGCCTTCACTTCGCTCTCTGTCAGCGCTATGTCAACTCCGCCGAGCGCGTCAATGGCTTTGATGAAGCCGTTGAAATCGATGCTCACATAGTGGTCGATTCTTATCTTGTAGTTCTGCTCTATCGTGTCGATAAGCAGCTTCGATCCGCCGTAGGCGTGCGCCGCATTGAGTCGGGCGTTGCCGTGACCGGGGATAGAGACATAGGTTGCTCGCGAAAGTGAGACGAGCTTGATGTTGTTGTTGAGCTTGTTTATCGAAACGACTATGATCGAGTCGGCGCGGGAATAATATTTAGAACCGTGACCGAGATCGCGTCCGATGAGCAGAATGTTGATAATGTTGTCGTTGTACCACATGCGCGGGTCGTCTATATTCTCGGATATATCCTTGTCTGCGTTCGGGTCCGAGAGATTCTCGGTGAACTCGGGATTGACGTCCTTTGTCTCTTCCTCGTAGTTCATCTTGCTCAGATAGTGGTTGACGGTGATAAGTCCCGCCGTCAGCGGAATCGCTATGATGAGAAGAATAACAGCTATTGTTATAATAACCTTTTTCTTCGTCTTTTTTCTGTGATGGTGATGATGGTGATGCGACTGACTCATTGCTATCTCTCCAATCGATTACTTGACTTTGTTGTCAATTATTATAATACTCCATATTTTTGTGTTTTTCAACTTAATTTTTAGAAAGGAAGATGTAACTTGTTCAAAAATAAAGATTTGAAATCCGTTGCTTTGGCGCTCGCGGGCGCAAACGGAACCTCCGGCAACGAGAACGAAGCGGCTCTGCTTGCAAAATCAATGCTCGAAGAGTATATGCCCGCGCATATTGACACGCTCGGCAGCGTGTGCGGAGATACGGGCGGCGACGGGGTGCATATCATGCTCGACGCTCATATAGACAGAATTGGAATGACCGTTACCGCTATCGACGACAGCGGCTTTATAAAATTTGCGCGCGTCGGCGGAATAGATGCGCGAGTTCTCGCCGCGGAGCAGGTGACGGTGTGGGGTGACGAGCCGCTTTTCGGCGTTATAACTTCGACTCCGCCGCATCTCGCCTCGGGCGACGATGACAAAAAAGCGAAAAAGATTGAAGACCTTTCAATAGATGTCGGCATGACCGCCGACGAGGTCAAGAAAATAGTGCGCCCCGGTATGCGCATCACCGTCAACAGCACCCCGAAAGAGCTGCTCGGCGGCAGAGTCAGCTGCGCCGCGCTCGATGACAGAGCGGGCGTTGCGGCGATACTTCGCTGCCTTGAGCTGCTCAAAGATAAAAATCACGGATGCCGCATCAGCGTGCTGTTCTCGTCTCAGGAGGAGACGGGCGGCAGCGGCGCGGCGGCGGGCGGCTTTGCGGCTGCACCCGATGAGGCTATCGCCGTTGATGTCAGCTTCGCCATGGCTCCGGGACTCAAAAAGGAGAAGTGCGGCAAGCTCGGCGGCGGCGCGATGATAGGCTTCTCGCCCTCGCTCGATTATTCGATGTCCCGCACCCTTGAGCGCATCGCCGACGAAAACGGCATCGCTCGCCAGTGCGAGATCATGAGCGGCAGTACGGGCACCAACGCCGACGAGATTCAGGTTGCCGGAAGCGGAGTCAGAATGGGACTCATCTCTATTCCGCAGAGAAATATGCACACTGCGGCTGAAATAGTCGATCTCAATGATATCGAGGCAGTCGCCCGGCTTATGGCGGCATATATAATCGAAAGGGGGCGCACATGATGTACGAACTGCTTGAAAAACTCTGCTCGATAGGCGGCGTGTCCGGCAGGGAAGATAAGGTGCGCGAGTTCATAATCTCCGAGATAGACGGCTTCGCCGATTGGCGCGTCGATCCGCTCGGCAATCTTATCGTGCACAAAAAGGGAAAGAGCCCCGCGAAAAATAAAGTTATGTTCGACGCCCATATGGACGAGGTCGGCATGATCGTCACTTATATAACCGATGAGGGTATGCTCAAATTCTCTGCCGTCGGTGGCGTCGATCCCCGTGTTTATCTCGGCAGAAGCGTGAAGGTCGGCGATAAAGAGATAAGCGGCGTTGTCGGTCTCAAGCCGATTCATATGCTCTCCAAAGAAGAGGAGCTCAATATGCCGAAGGCTGATGAGATGTATATCGATATCGGCGCGGAGTCGGCGGACGAGGCGCGCGAACATGTCTCTTTGGGCGATACTGTGGTGTTCGACTCGGGAATAAGAAAATTCGGCGACGGATTCGTTCAGGGCAGAGCGCTCGATGACAGAATGGGCTGCGCAGTGATGATTGAGATGATAAAGGGCGAGCTCGAGTATGATGCGGATTTCTCATTCAGCGTTCAGGAGGAGATTGGCACGCGCGGCGCGAAAGCTTCGGCGTTCAGCATCAGACCCGATTATGCCATCGTGCTCGAAACCACGACTGCCGCGGATATTCCCGGCGTTGACGGCGAAAAGCGTGTTTGCGCTCTCGGCGAGGGTGCAGTCGTCGGCTTTATGGATAGGGGCACTATCTATGACCACGACCTCTATGAGCTTGCGTTCAAAAAGGCAAAGGAAAACGGCATAAAGATACAGACAAAGACAATGGTCGCCGGCGGAAACGACGCGAAGGCTATCCATGTCAGCGCGGGCGGAGTCAAAACTCTCGCAATTTCGCTCCCGTGCAGATATCTCCACTCGCCCTCGTGCGTGATAAAAATGAGCGACGGAGACGATGTTCTTCGCCTTGCAAAAGTGATGCTCGGGGAGCTCGCCAATGCTTAAACTGGCTGAAGAAAAAGAGCTTCTTGATTTTTGCCGCCGCGACGCTTTCGGCACGAAAATCGCCGGGTATCTGAAAACTTATTCCGCCGATTCCGCCGCCGTTCGTTTTTGGGTTCAGCGGAATGACGAGAATATTATAACCGCCGCAGTCTGCCGCATTTATGATAGCGTCGTGCTGAGCGCCGAACCGGATGCAGATTTTGAAGAGCTTTGGCAGTTTCTCAAAATCATAGGCTTTTCAACGCTCTCCTGCGAAGAAAGCGTGTGCCAAAAACTCGGACTTTCGCCGACGAGAAGCGGCAATATAGTCCGATTCGAGCATCTTCTGCGCCCTCTGCGCGGCGAAGCTCAGATGCCGAGATATCCCGACCTGCGCGATGTATATTCGCTGCTCGTTTCTTCGGGCTTCGACCGTCTCGGCGGGCACGACGAGTGGATTGCGGATGTGTCGAGGCGCATGAACAGAGATACCGCTCAGTGGAGCGTGATATACAGCGGCAAAACGCTTGCGGCGTGCGCCTGTGCTCTGTTTGTCGCCGATTCGGCAGCCTTTCTCGGCTGCGTTGCCGCGCGCGAGGATATGCGCGGCAGGGGACTCGGCGGCGAGGCGGTGCTGACGCTTGCCGAAAGATATTCGTCCGATGGCAGGCGGGTCGAGCTCTTCTGCAAGGACGGCAGCATAGTTGAGTTTTATAAAAAATCGGGCTTTGTGCCCGTCGGCAGATGGGCCGAATATGATACAGAACAGGAAATATAACATGGAACAGACATTTTTCAAATTTGATGAGAAAATACTCAATGCTTCCGAAAGAGCTCTTGAGCGCGCCGAACACAGCTTCGCGCGAATTGAGAAAAACACTGAGTATAATCAGCAGAAGGTGCTCGCCGCTTTTATCGAAAACAGGGTCAGCGAGAGCCATTTCACCGAGACCACGGGCTACGGCTACGGCGACCGCGGACGCGAGACGCTCGATAAAGTTTTTGCGAGCGCGTTCGGCGCTGAGGCGGCTCTTGTGCGCCACAGCTTCGCCTGCGGCACGCATACGCTCGGCGTCGCGCTCTTCGGGCTTCTTCGTCCCGGCGACACAATGCTCAGCGTCACCGGTCAGCCCTATGACACCATACACCCCGTTATAGGCATCACCGGAGAGGGCATGGGTTCGCTAAAGGATTTCGGCGTAAAATATGAACAGGTCGATTTGAATGCCGACGGCGAGCCGGATATTCCCGCGATAACCGAAGCGGTGAAAGCAAAGCAGCCGAAGCTAGTCTATATCCAGCGTTCGCGCGGCTATACCCTGCGCCCGAGCCTTTCGGTCGAGAAGATAGCCGAGATTGCAAAGGCTGTCAAGAGCGTGTCCGATTCGATAGTCTTTGTCGATAACTGCTACGGCGAGTTCGTCCAGCGTGTTGAGCCCGTGCAGGTCGGCGCGGATATAATGGCGGGCTCGCTGATAAAGAACGCCGGCGGCGGAATAGCCAAAAACGGCGGCTACATAGCGGGCAAGGCGGATCTTGTCGAGAAATGCGCCTACAGAGCCACCGTCCCCGGCCTCGGCAGAGAAGTAGGCGCGTCGCTCGGACAGAACAGAGAGCTGTTTATGGGCATATTCAATTCTCCGCATATCGTCGGCGAGGCGCTCAAGACTGCAGTCTTTGCCGCCGCGCTGTTTGAAGAGTTCGGATTTGATGTCACTCCGACAAGCGACGAGGAGAGATTCGATATCATTCAGACCGTCCAGCTCAGAACGCCCGAAGCGCTTATCGCATTCTGCCAGGGAATGCAGGCGGGTGCGCCGGTCGATTCATTTGTTGTGCCCGAGCCGTGGGACATGCCCGGCTATGACAGCCAGGTCATTATGGCGGCGGGCGCGTTCACCATGGGCTCGTCGATAGAGCTCTCTGCGGATGCTCCGCTCAGAGAGCCTTATGCCGCATGGATGCAGGGCGGCTTCAATTTTCACAGTGCCAAGGCGGGCGTCATGCTCGCGGCGCAGGCAATGCACGACAGGGGACTTATCTGATGAGCGATTTCAAGGGAATAACTCAGGATACGCTTTTTCTCATGCAGCTCAACCGCTTCAATGATTCAAAGGCGTTCTATGAGGAGAATAAAGAGAAGATAAAAGCAAACATGACCGTGCCGATGCGCCAAATAGCGGCGTCGCTCAGCGACATGATGCTCGACATCGACCCGTTCATGAATACCATACCGACGAAGATGGTGTCGAGGGTGCGCCGCGATACGCGCTATACCCACGACAAGCACCTCTACCGCGAAAATATGTGGATAATGTTCATGCGCCCGAAAAAAGAGTGGCGTATGTATCCGTGTATGTGGTTCGAGGTCACTCCGCACGCGTGGTCGTGCGGCGTCGGAACATACGATGTCTCGGCGGACTACATGGAGGTTTTCAGAGAGCATCTGCGAAATGACCCGGATGGCTTTAAAAAGGCTGTGAAATCGGCTCTTTCAACGGGAGCCATGCTCGATGCCGAGTGCTATAAGCGTCCGAAGCCCGACTGCCCCGCAGGACTTGAAAATTTCTATAACGCAAAGTATCTCTATTTTGTGTTCGCCTCCGATGAGCTTTCCGATGTCGGGAACGACGGGATAATAACCCGCCTCGAGGGGATATACAAAAAATTCGCGCCGATGTATCGTTTCCTGCGCGATGTTTCGGACGACTATTTCAAAACGCATCAGTGATGCCGAAAGGAGCTTTGATATGAGCCTTGAACCCGAAGATTACAAAGAGCCGAGATGCCCGAGCTGTACCGATTTCTATTATCCGGATGAAAACGCGAATGTGTCGTTTATCCCCGTTGACCGCGTTGTGGACAGGCTCGATACTCTGCTCTCCCATAACGATATGCCCGCGGCGCGCAGGCACCTTGAATATTGGCTCTCCGAAGCCCGAATGGGCGGCGACAAGCGCGGCGAGCTCGCGGTGCTCAACGAACTCATGGGTCTCTACCGCAAAATGGGCTTGAAAGACAAAGCTTTCGAAAGCGCGGAAAAGGCGGACGAGCTTGTGAAAACACTGTCCCTCGGCGGCTCGATAACCGCCGCTACTGTCTGTCTCAACGCCGCAACGGTCTGCGAAGCCTTTGACCGTCCGCGCGAAGCCCTCGAACGCTACGGCGAGGCGAAGAGCATCTACGAAGATTTTCTCCCGCCCGGGGACGCGCGCCTCGGCGGACTATATAACAATATGGCGCTCGCCTGCGTGTCTCTCAAGGAATACGAGCAGGCGCGTGAACTCTATCAAAAAGCGATAAAAATTATGAGCGCACTGCCCGGCGGAAAGCCCGAAACGGCGATAACATATCTGAACCTCGCCAATGCCGCAGAGGCGCAGCAGGGGCTCGAAAACGCGTCGGAGTTCATCACCGACTGCCTGCAAAAGGCTGAAAATCTTCTGCTCGATGAATCAAACGCGCTCGACGGCAACTACGCTTTCGTCTGCGAAAAATGCGCACCGACTTTTGAATATTACGGTTGGTTCATGACCGCCAAGGAGATAAAAAGGAGGTCGGACGAGATATATGAAAGGACTTGAGCTTTCAAGAAAATTCTATGAAACATACGGTGCGCCGATGCTCCATGAAAAATTCCCGGAGCTTGAAGATAAGCTCGCGATAGGTCTTGTCGGCGACGGCTCGGAGTGCTTCGGCTATGACGATGATATATCGCGCGACCATGATTTTGAGCCGGGATTCTGCATCTTCGTGTCCGATGATATCGACAGCCGCACTGAATTTCAGCTCGAACGCGCCTATGCGAAGCTCCCGAAGAGCTTTGAGGGCGTTGACAGGCTCAAAATAAGCCCCGTCGGCGGTAGCCGCCACGGAGTTATAAAAACGGGGGACTTCTATCTCGCGAAAACAGGCTCGCGCACGGGCTTTGATTCTGTAAATCAGTGGATGACTACGCCCGACAGCTGCCTTGCGGCGGCGACGAACGGCGAGGTTTTCCGTGACGATCTCGGCGAGTTTTCGCGCATCCGTCAGTCGCTTCTCAATATGCCGCAGGATGTCAGACTCAAAAAGCTTGCAGGTCATCTTATAATGGCGGCGCAGGCGGGACAGTATAATTTCAAGCGCTGCATTTCCCACGGTGAAACCGGCGGCGCCCAGCTCGCGATGATAGAATTTGCAGATCACGCCATGTCGGCGGTGTTCCTGCTCAACAGAAAATACCGCCCGTTTTATAAATGGGCGTTCAGGGCAATGCGCGAGCTCGAAAAGCTCTCGGAGCTTGCCGATACATTTGAATTTCTGATATCTTCGGACAATGAACCGGTGACCGCCTCGGCGAAGGCGGATATCGTCGAGGACATTGCCTCGATGATAATAACCGAGCTGCAAAATCAAAGCCTTACAGACGCGATATGTGGCGACCTCGAGAAGCACGCATATTCGGTCAACGATAGAATATCCTCAACGCAGCTGCGGACTATGCATATCATGGCAGGAGTGTGAAAATCATGACAAAGACAAATGCAATGAGAATGCTCGACAGAGCAAAGATAAAATACGATGTTCTCCAATATGACTACGACGAGAGCGACCTCAGCGGCGTCCATGCGGCGGCGGCTCTCTCGCTCGACCCGAATCAGGTGTTCAAAACCCTTGTCACCCGCGGCGGGAAGAACGGACTTTTCGTGTTCTGCATCCCGGTCGGTGCGGAGCTCGATCTCAAAAAATGCGCGAAATGCGCCGGGGTCAAGAGCCTTGAGATGATCCATGTCAAGGAGCTCATCTCACTTACCGGCTATATGCGCGGCGGCTGCTCGCCGATAGGCATGAAAAAGCAGTATCCGACTTTTATCGACTCCACCGCATCTGATTTTGAAAAAATATATGTCAGTGCGGGTCAGCGCGGACTTCAGCTGTGCCTCGACCCGAAGGAGCTCGTCGCATTTGTCGGCGCGGAGCTCTGCGATGTTACGGTCTGATTGACTTTAGAAATGCTTAATATTTGAAGAAAAAACACCTTATTATGCTTGACGGGAGTAAAGAATAGCTGTCAGGTATGTTATACTCGTTTTATAGATTTGCCGATCGGGGACAAATATGATAGAGCTCAGAAACGGAAAACTGAAAATAGACTCAAAACGGTCCGCGTTGGAGATATTGCTTGACCTCTCTATCGTCGCAATGCTCACCGTTCTGTTTGCGTTTAACTTCCGCTTCGGAGAGCGAAATTATATATATCACGCGGCGCTCATTTCCGTTGTCGGTCTGACTTTTTTTGTCCGCATACTCGGCAGACCGAGCATCTCGATTAAGCTCCCGACGATATGGTACGGCATCTTTGTTCTGCTCTGCGTCGTCTCGTCCCTCTGGGCGGCATATAATGTCAGCTATACTTTGCATTATATACCGCGAATGCTTCAGGTAATGCTGTTTTGCTACTGCGTGACTCTTTATATAGAGACGCGCGAGGATTTTGAGCGATTTACCGCGCTGTTCACCGCAGCGGTAATGATAATGATTTTCTCCATATTTGTCAGAACGCCGCATTCTATGTGGTTCTCCGGCTTTTTCGGGCGCATAGGCTACGAAAATGTCACGGGCAATAATATCAATACGATAGCCTATATCTGCGTCGTCGCCGTGGCGATATCGTTCTGCAAGGCGTATTACTATAAAAAACGCGCCTATTATCTGTGTACGGCGTTCGAGCTGCTCTATATAGTCCTCTCGTCTTCGAGAAAAGCGCTGCTTATCGTAGCGTTTCTTCTGTTCACGATGCTGATATTCTATGTCAACAAGCGTTTTTATCTGCTCAGGCTTGTTCTGATGGCGCTGGCAGTGGTCGGTATCGGAATCGCGTTTTTGAAGGTTCCCGCGCTCTATAACGCGGCGGGCTTCAGACTCGAAAAGATGCTCAATTATCTTGTCGGCAACGATGCGTCCGCCGACGGAAGCCTTACGCTGCGAAAAGGCCTGGCAGAGATATCCTCGCAGATATTCTATTCCCATCCGATAATCGGTATCGGACTCGGAAACAACACCTATCAGATAGAGCAGATCTACGGACTTTCCGTCTATGCTCATAACAACTATCTCGAGCTGGCTTCCGGTCTCGGAGTAGTCGGATTGATAACATATTATTGGTACTATATTTACCTTCTTATCGGCTTGGGTCGCAGAGCGTATAGGGGAGAGAGGCTCTGCGTCACAATGTTCCTGCTGCTTGCGGCAACCGCAGTGGGCGAAACTACGCTGATATCATATTACGATTATAATGTCCAGATAATGCTGACGCTATGTTTCTGCGCGATGAAGCTAAAGGACGAAAAAAGAAAACATATATGAATCTTGAATGAAGGTGCGCATGTTATGAAAATTGTCGTTGCGGGAGTAGGCTATGTGGGCCTTGTTACCGCGGTCACGCTTGCCGATGTCGGGCATGATGTAATCTGCCTCGATGTTGACAAAGGCAAACTGAAAATGCTCAAAGAGGGCATCTCTCCCATCTACGAATACGGACTCGAAGAGCTCATGCTCAAAAACCGCGAACGCCTTGAGTTCACGGACGATGTGACGAAGTATTCCGAAGCACAGGTCATTATTATCGGCGTCGGTACGCCCGAGAAGGAGGACGGCTCCGCGGATTTAAGCGCCGTGTTCTCCGTTGTGGACAGCATCGCCGACAATTGCAGCGACGGAACGGTCGTGGTTGTTAAATCTACCGTGCCGATCGGAACCTGCGAGAGCGTGCGCCGCAGAATAGATGAGCGTCGCCCGGATCTTCATTTCTTCGTCGTCTCAAACCCCGAGTTCCTCTCGCAGGGCACGGCGGTCAGGGACACCTTCAACGCCGACAGAATAGTTATCGGCGCGGATGATGAGCAGGCATATAAAACAGTTGAAGAAATGTATGCGCCTCTCGAACTGCCGATAGTTCATGTCAGCGTGCGAAGCTCCGAGATGATAAAATATGCCTCCAACGACTTCCTTGCGCTCAAGATTTCTTATATAAATGAAATTGCGAACTTCTGCGAGATGGTCGGCGCGGATATCGAAGAGGTTGCCCGCGGAATGGGAATGGACAGGCGCATCGGCTCGAACTTCTTAAAAGCCGGAATAGGCTACGGCGGCAGCTGCTTCCCGAAGGATACAAAGGCGCTCAATTTCCAGAGCGACCACGCCGGAGTGAAGCTCAAGACAGTAAAAGCGACTATCGATGTCAACCGCGAACAGCGTATAAAGCTTATTGATAAAGCGCGCAGATTCTTCCCGGATTTCAGGGGTGTGCGCGTGGCGATAATAGGACTCACTTTCAAGCCCGGCACCGACGATCTGCGCGAAGCGCCCGCAAAGCAGAATATAGATATACTCATCAATGAGGGCGCGAGTGTAATCGCGTGGGATCCGCTGGGTGTCGAAAATTTCAGAAAGCGCTATCCGGATTGTGCAATAAACTTTGCCGAGAATATAGACGAAGCCTTGACAGATGCGGATGTTTGCTTCATAATGACTGAGTGGGAAAAAATCGTAGAATATCCGCTGGATAACTACAAAAAGTATATGAGGAGACCTCTGGTCTTTGACGGCAGGAATTGCTACAAGCTCTCCGAGGTCGAAAAGCACGAGATATTCTATGATTCAATAGGAAGAAAGATTGTCGATACTCTTTGATGAGTGTTGACGAAGTGGGGGATATGTGATTGAGTAAGATAGTTAGAAAAGATACCAACAGCGACGGAGTCGAAGTGAACATCATGTATGCGTTCGGTCTTCTTCTGAGAAGGCTGTGGCTTCTGATACTTGTCGCGTTGGTGGTCGGCGCGTCATGCGCAGTGATAACCAAGGCAGTCGAAGAGCCGACTTATACTTTGAGCATGACGTTTATCGTCAACAATAAGTCCGAAAAAGACCTCTCGTCATCGGGGGAGAATTCCGTCTCCTATAACGATATGTCGGCATCGGCTTATATGGCGAATACTTTCGTCCATCTTATGACCGGGCGCACTATGTGCAACGCGATAGCCGCCGAGTGCAAGTCGTATCCGAAGACTGCGGATCAGGTTGCGAAGATGATAGCCGTGTCCCGCAAGACGGACAGCAGCATTATCGATATGACCGTCACTGCTTCCTCGCCCGAGGAGGCTTATGAGCTCGCGCAGGCTGTCAAGGATACATATAAAGATGTCGTTCGGGTCTATTCGGGCGGCAGCATCCATCTCTGCGACGAGCCGGAGCTGCCGACAAAGCCGGACAAGTCCGTCGGTACAGTGCGCAACGCCATCATCGGCGCTCTTGCGGGTGCAGTTATATGTGCGCTCATTATAATAATCAGGGATTCTGCGCGCAACACCGTCAGAAGCCAGGAGGATATCCAGAACAAGCTTCAGCTCAATGTTATCGGCGAGGTGTCGCAGGTGCCCAGCGGCGAGCGTTTCTATAAGAAATCCGCTCACGGCGACCGAGAACTGCTGATAACCGACAAGGCCTGCGGCTTTGCGTTCGTTGAGACATATAAAGCAATGCGAACGAAGCTCGAACTGCTCAACGGCAGGCGCGGTTACAAGAGCTTCGTCGTTTCGAGCACCGGAGCCAATGAGGGCAAGACGACCGTTGCCGTCAACCTCTCGCTCGCGCTTGCGCAGAACGGATATTCCGTCCTGCTCGTCGATGCCGATCTCAGAAAGCCGTCCGTGCTCAAGAATCTCGGCATAAGCAATCTTTCCGGCAACGGCATAGCCGATGTCGTCAACGGCGCGAAAAATTCGAGCGATGCGATAAAATATATTGAGAAATATAAGATGTTCGTCCTCGCAGGCGACGAGAGCATAACGGATCCGACCGAGATGCTTTCAAACGCCAAGACCGGCGAGTTCATCGCAGCGGCAAGAGAAAAGTTCGATTATATTATCATCGATACGCCTCCCATCGGAATCGTTGCGGATGCGGCGATATGCGCCAAATACACCGACTCGTCAATATTTGTTATCCGCGAGGATGTTTTCCCCGTTCCCGCGATACTCGAGGCTGTCAGCGACCTCACTCAGGGCGGAACGGATCTCGCCGGATGCGTCTACAATATCTCGACCGACCGCAGCAAGGGCGGCTACGGCAACTATTCGATCTCGAGCCGCGGATACGGCTACGGATATGGCTACGGCAAGCATTACGGGTATGGCTACGGTTACGGTAGTCATTCCGGCTCGCACGGCAAAAACAGCAAATAAGCAAAAATATATCAGCCTTCGGTTCTTTTGTGAATCGAAGGCTGATTTTTTATCTTTTCGGTACTCCCTGCGGGAACATCAGTTTCTCTAAATCACCCGCGCTCTTTTGGTATTGCGCTTCGGATATCGCCCCGTGTTGGAGCAGGGTGTCGAGCATATTTATCTGGCGCTCATATAGGTCAAGCTTGTCTCCGCCTTTTCTTTGCGGCTCAACGCTCATGCCTGAACACCTCTTATCATCGGCGCATAGAAGTCAAACAGCTCGCGCGCGACTTCGAGCGTGTCCTCCTCCGAGGGCTGCTCGGGCTTGTAGGTCGAGAGCCATTTGTTCTCGAATTTTTCAACGCTCTTGTAGAACGAAGTTCCGTCGAAGTCCTCGCGCTCGTTATAGCGGCGCTTTGTGGTCGTGAATGTGCATTTGCGCTTCTTGAAGTTGACCGCCATCTGCTCGAAGAACGAATACCAGCGCGGCAGATAGAAAGTCTTTATCATGTCGCCCCATTCTTTCCATGCGTAGTCATAGAGCTGCGAGGAGCGCGCGGGACCCCAGAGGGTCAGCATATAAAGCTCGTTGAGCTCGAAATTCTGCCTGTCCTTGTCGGAGCAGGCATAGGCGTTAGCCTGTCTGACATGCTCGCCGAGCGTCAGTTCGGGGCGCGTCATGAGCAGCCTGTCAACATCTTCGAGCAGGCGCACGAATGTGTTGACACTCTTTTCAAAAAGACTTATATTTTTGCTGTCAAATGCGCTTATGCTGCGCTTGTAGAGATCCTTTGCATAGTTGCTGAGCACCTGGCGCGTCAGATCGCAGACATCGAATCTGTATCCGTCCGTATCAGCGTGTTCGGCTTTAAGCAGATTTTCGAGCGCGTCGAGCAGTTTCTCGTTGTCATATCTCAGCTCAAAGACATCGTTCGGCGCGGTGTGGCGCTGTTCGTATGCGGGTCGGGCGCAGATTATCGACGCAGTCTCGCGTCCTGTGCAAGCCTTGCTGTAGCAGGTCTCATGCATATCTTTGACCGCTTCGAAAAGGCACGCTTCGTCGCTGCCGTAGCGGCGGCGGGCGTAGTCCTTGAGCCATGAATCAAGCTCCGGCTTGTCGCTTCGCGTGAGCATATCGGAAGCGAGGTCAAAATACAGCGGATTCTGGAAAATGCCCTCCATGAAAAGCCCCGTGCCGACAATATTCGGATATTTTTCGCGCTCTTCCATGAACTTGTTTTCGGCGAGCGCGTCTATCGAACCGTGGAGCGTGTTTCTGTCGCCGAAGTTGTTGAGCGTGCCGCTGATGAAGTTGTATCCCCAGAAGCCGTCGGTCTTTTCGCATTTGCTGCCGTCGATGTCGAGAATGAGCAGTTTGTCTTTGTCAACGGCCTTGACTATCGGCTCGCGCAGGGACCATGCCTGCATGACCCAGACCGCCTGAGAGTCGAAAGCTGTATACATCTCTGAAATAGCCTTTCCTACGTTCTGGAGATACTTGTCACCCTTTATCGGGGGCTTGTTCTCGTGAAACGGGTCGCAGGCATAATAGTGGTGCGCGCCGAAGAGCTGACGCTGCTTTTCGAGCAGAGCCATGCCGAATTTTCTGAAGTTTTTGTCGAGCGGGTCTATTTGATATGTTACGGGGAACCCGCACCATGAGGGGACATTGTATGCGTTCGTGTGCGGAAGCACGCGAAGAATTGTTGAGGGCACCTGACCCGAGCAGCCCTGCTGAATCGGTGTCATGCCGAGCTCGAGCTCGCGGTCGATTATCTTCTTGCCGAGTTCAAGTCGCTTGTCAACATAAGCTTTGTCCGTCAGGCTGAAATAGCTGTCGAGGTTGCCCATGAGTTGCCATGGCAGATATGCGGGGCCGCTGATGAAATTGAGCGCTCCGTCGTCCGTATATCCGAGGTCGCGCAGGGTATAGAAAAGCACCGCCTCGTAGCCGACTATGCTCAGCGGCATGTTTATTCCGCGCATAGCCATGTAGTCTATCTCGCGCTCCCAGCGCTCCCAGTCCCACCAGCGGGCGGAATATGAAAATGTGCAGTAGTTCATGTAGGCGCGTTTGTCCTGCTCGATAATGCGGACTGTCTTGCCCGCGGGCAGGGGAGCTTCGGTTATATTGCCTATCCTGTCGTTGCCGCAGTGGGCGAGATTGACTCCGCAGCAGTCCTTCAGATATCTGTAATATGCCATTGCAAGGCTTATCTTGCAGTCGCCGCGCAGAACTATTTTGTCGCCGCACGCCTCGATTTCATAGAAGCTCTTGCCCTCGCGCCTGTCCTCGATTTCGAGTGCGAATCGGTCGGCAATCTCCGGCGTATTTCTTTTAATCAGCTCTTGCATCAGTCTGTCCTCCAGCTATAAAAAGTTTTTATGTATTTCTAAGCGCATTTTCACGCTGAAAAGTCGATTTGTTGAATTGATTGTATAGTTGTTGTGATATAATCAAATGCGATCCAATTCCCGGAAGGTGAGAGAATGAAAAGTAAAATGACTTCAAAAGGCAGGGCGATGACCGCCGCCGTGTGTGCGCTTTCGTGCGCCCTGATAATCCTCGGCACATTTATAAAAATACCTCTGCCGATGATATCGATAACCTTGCAGCTCGAATTTGTTCTGCTCTCTGCGATGCTGCTCGGCGCGTGGCGCTCGTCGCTGAGCGTTGCGGCGTATATTATCCTCGGTCTCTGCGGCGTACCCGTGTTTACCTACGGCGGGGGAATCGGCTGCGTGCTGAAGCCGTCGTTCGGTTTCATAATCGGCTTTCTTGTCGCGGCCGTAGTCACGGGATTCATCGTCGAGCATCTTAAAGAGCGCACATTCTGGAAGCTCTTCTTCGCCGCGCTCGCGGGCACTGTGATAATATATGTTATCGGCACCGTGTATTTCTATTTTATCACCCGGCTCTATCTCAATACATATCCGGGCTTTATGAAGATGATGAGCGCCTGCGTGTTCACGACCTTTCCAAAGGATGCCGTTTTCTGCCTGCTGCTTGCATTCATCGCAAAGCGGGTCTATCCCGCAATAAGAAAGTATATCACCTGCTGACTATTGAATAGCCCAGAGTGATCTCGGCAGTGTTGCCAAGACTGTCCGTGTCCGTCTCAACTGCCTTGAGATAGACCAGCGCGCATTCCTGCCCGCTGCGCGACTGCCAGTCGGCGAGGCGTATAACGGTGCGGAATATCGAGAGCGGTCTGCCGTTTGAAGAGACGGCGGAATTGACTCGCTCAAATCTTGTTTGTGGCACAGCGTAAGTTTTGATAAAAGCCGCTTCCTCGCAGCTTCCGGGCTGCGGCGCGAAGCGGCTGTTTTTCATCGTCCAGAGGGCAAGACTGTGCCTGAGCTGACGCTCGTCCATCAGAGATAACATAGCTCTGATCCTCCATGCCGTATGGCTTTTTTATTTGCAGACTTTTTCGTATATCTCCTGCGTGACCTTTTTCATCTCGTCCATCTGCTTCTCCATGTCCTCAACGAGCTTGAACTGCGTGCGGGCGCGGACAAGATTGTGCTCGGGATAGTCGATACGGAAATAAGTGTCGCCGTTGAGATAGTCCCCAAGAAAACGCATTCCGCATTCGAGCGTCATAAGCTTCGATGAGAAGGGGAGATATTCAATCTCCGCGTCGGTCAGACTCTTGCCGGCGGCGGAAAGATAGCCCTCGGTGTAGACTTTGTAGAGCTCAATGTCGAAGTTTACTTTGTCGAGATCTTTCTCGTCCTCTGCGGCGGTGCTCGCGCCGAAGCGGATGCTGTCGCCGAAATCGTAGAGCGAGAGTCCGGGCATGACCGTATCGAGGTCAATTACACATATGCCCTCGTCGGTCTTGTTGTCGAACATGACGTTGTTGAGCTTCGTGTCGTTGTGTGTGACTCTCAGCGGCAGTTCGCCGTTGCTGAGCATATCGACGAGGATACCCGTGTCGCCCTCACGCGAGAGAACAAAGTCGATCTCTTCCTGTACGCCCGCCGCGCGACCCTTGAGATCATCGCTGACCGCCTTTTTGAAGTCGGCAAAGCGGGAGCGGGTGTTGTGGAAGTTCGCTATGGTCTCGTGGAGCGTGCTGCTCGGATAGTCCGCGAGCAGGCACTGGAAAGTGCCGAAAGCCTTTGCGGCGTTGAAGAATGTTTTCGGGTCGTCAATGGACTGGCAGGCGTGCGCGCCGGTGATAAAATTGTAGCATCTCCAGCATTCGCCGTTCTCTGTTTTGAAATAGGGCTTGCCGCCCTTTGTGAAGAACACCCTGAGGCATTCGCGCTCCGGGTCGCCGCCGCGCTCGATAACTATGTTGCGCAGGTATCCCGTGACTCCGACGATATTCTCCATCAGCTCGTCTGGATTCTTGAAAACATTCGTATTTATCAGCTGAACAAGGTAGCTTGTGCTGCTGCCGTCAGCATTCTTGAAATCGAGAACAAAAGTGTTGTTTATATGACCGTCGTTTGAAACGCGGTAGCCGATATATTCTCCCTCAAAACCGAATTCATCGATTATCTGCTGCAGCGGAAAGGGAGGATTCTGCGTTTGCATCTGTATCACCTTTTGATTATTTTGATAGTGCCGAACCTTTCGGGATTGTGAAAGCCGAGAGAAACGCTGTCAACAGGGAAGAGTGCACCGTAGTGCGGGGTCGGGGAGTCGTCGGCGCATTTATAGAAATTGCCGCGTATCTCGCCCTCGCCGACCGAAAAATCGCAGCCGTAGAGCGACGATATCAGTCTCTCCGGGATGAACAGCTGAGCATGCCAGCCTTTTTTGTCCGTGTAAACTCCTGCGCTGACGCGCGGGGTCTCTGCGGTCAGTTCTTTTATGAACACGCGGCCGTTTCTTTCGCTTCCGAACTGCGACAGATAAGCGCCGTTCGGATTCATCTCGAAGTTTATGTATTCGCTGCGCCCGCTGACAGGAGCAATGAACACTTCGAGGCAACTGTCGGTATATACCGGATCGTCGCGCTTTGTGTATCTCGCGAGCACAGGGCTTTCGGAGCTTTCAAGAAAAGCATAGTAGCCCTCGTTTTTCACCGCGCAGAACCGCACGGAGCTCTCCGGGCGCGAATATCCGTCTTTTTCCCAGTGGAAAGAGCTTATCTCAAACCGGGGGATAAGCTCTTTCTCCGGTAAACTGTCAAATATAAAAGTGTTGCAGCTGTTCATATCAGAGCTTCTCGACAATAGCCTTGGTGTCTCTGGCTATAAGCAGCTCCTCGTTGGTGGGCAGAACAAAGACGCGGACCTTTGAATCCGGGGTCGAAAGCTCGCCCTCCTTGCCTTTTCTAAGCTCGAGGTTCTTCTCGCAGTCGATCTTGACGCCGAGATATGTAAGATGCTTGCAGACATCTTCACGCAGGTCGCAGGTGTTCTCGCCGATGCCGCCGGTGAAGACTATTGCGTCAACGCCGTCCATCGCGGCAACATATGCGCCGATGAACTTGCGGATCTGATAGCGCTGGATGCTTCTTGCAAGAGCGGCTCTCTCGTTGCCTGCCTCTGCGGCGGCGAGAACATCTCTGTCGTCGCTCGATACGCCGGAGATGCCGAGAACGCCGGACTTCTTGTTGAGGATTTCAGCTGTCTCTGCGGGAGTCCAGCCCTCTTTCTCCTGAAGGTAGGTGATAGCCGAGGGGTCAACTCCGCCGCAGCGCGAGCCCATGATGAAGCCGTCGAGGGGAGTAAGACCCATGCTCGTGTCGATAACCTTGCCGTCCTTGATAGCGGTTATGGAAGAGCCGTTGCCGAGGTGGCAGGTGATGAGCTTGATATCCTTGAGGTCAACGCCCATAACTTCCGCGCAGCGAGCGCTGACGAAGCGGTGCGATGTGCCGTGGAAGCCGTAGCGGCGGACTTTGTACTTCTCGTAGTACTCATAGGGCAGCGGGAAAAGGAATGCCTCGGGGGGCATGGTCGAATGGAAAGCATTGTCGAAAACAACAACTTCCGGAACATTCTCGCCGAAGACCTCGCGGCAGGCACGGATGCCCTGAATGTGAGCGGCGTTGTGCAGGGGAGCGAGATCGCACAGGCTCTCGATGCCGGCGATAACATCCTCGTCAACGAGTACGCTCTCTTTGAACAGAGAACCGCCCTGGACTATGCGGTGACCGACAGCCGAAATGTCGGAGAGATCGTCGATAACCTTGCAGTCGCCCGAAGTAAGAGCTTTCTTGACCTCGAGGAAAGCCGCGGTGTGGTTTTCAAGAGTTACGTCGTATTTGAACTTTCTGCCGTCCGTGGTCGAGCCGCTGATTCTGCCGTCGATACCGATACGCTCGCAGATGCCCTTTGCAATCAGCTCTTCGCCGTCCATGTCGATGAGCTGATATTTAAGCGATGAGCTTCCGGCGTTGATAACAAGAATTTTCAAGAGTATTGCCTCCAAATAAAAAGATTTGCTTGAAACAAGCACGTTACTGATATATTATATATACTATAAGAGGATTTTTCAAGCAGTTCTTGCAGAATTCCCCTGTCTTATTGTCGAAAAACGGAAAGGAGTGAGCCCGATGAGCACCGCAGGCATCGTCGCCGAATATAATCCGTTCCATAACGGGCACGCATATCATATAGCCCGCACGCGTGAAAACGGCGCGTCGGCAGTTGTGTGCGTGATGAGCAGCTGGTTCGTCCAGCGCGGAGAGACTGCGCTGATGCATCCGAACGCGCGCGCACACATGGCTCTGATGAACGGCGCGGATCTCGTTGTTTCGCTCCCTGTCCCGTGGGCGTGCGCTGCGGCGCAGACCTTTGCGAGGGGAGCTGTCGGGCTGCTCGACGCCATGGGGTGCGTCGATACGCTGAGTTTCGGCAGCGAATGTGCCGATATAGAACTCCTCCGAGCCGCATCCTGCGCGGTCGATGATTATACCGTGCGCGAGAGTATGCGCGCAAACCTGCTCTCCGGCGTGAGCTTTGCTTCAGCGAGACAGCGCGCCGTCGAGGAGCTCGATCCCCGCGTCGCATCGGTGCTCTCGTCGCCCAACGACACGCTCGCCGTCGAATATATCCGCGCTATAGATACGCTCAAATCCGAGCTCGCTCCGTTCGCCGTCAAGCGCGAGGGAGCGGGTCACGACAGCGGCGAGGCGGTGAACTCCTTTGCGAGCGCGTCGCTCATACGCACCCGCGTGAGGGCAGGGGAGGACTTTGACGACCTCATGCCCGAAAATGCCGCCGCGATACTCAAAGCGGAGATAGAGGCGGGCAGAGCGCCGGCGGATATAAATGTTCTCGAAAAAGCCGTACTTGCGTGCCTGCGTATCTCAACGCCCGAAAAAATAGCCGCAGTGCCGGATATCTCCGAGGGACTCGAAAATCGCATATATTCCGCCTCGCGCAGCGCCTCTTCGCTCGATGAGCTCTATTCTCTCGCCAAGACCAAACGCTATTCCCATGCGCGGATAAGGCGCGCCGTTGCGGCTCTTCTGCTCGGTATCGAGGCGTCCGACTGCGAGGGCATACCGCCGTATATCCGCGTGCTCGGCTTCAACGCTATCGGCCGCGAAAAGCTGCGCGCCATGCGTTCGAGCGCAAAACTGCCGATAGTTATGCGCGCGGCGGATATAAAAAAGCTCGGTGAACGCGCAAAACGTATCTCTTCAATCGAAGAGCGCGCCGCCGACCTATTCTCTCTCGCTCTGCCGTCGATAATGCCGTGCGGAGCGGAATACACAGACGAGATAGCGGTCATCTGACCGTTTCTTGAATAAAAAACTAAGGAGATTTTGTTTGAGACTTATCACAAAATCACCGGAGAGCGTGCGCTGACCGGGAGGTCGGCAAATAAAAAACACGCTCTGCCGTTCCTCCCGCGAGCCATGATCTTCAGGAGGAAAAATGAATCGCGAAAACAAACGCAAACAGTACGAAAAAGATTATTATAAGACTCACGCCTGCAACGAGACTTTTGTCTGCAAAGTGTGCGGACGCACTGTAGTGCCGCAGGGAGCGGGCAGCAACCACAGAAACCACTGCCCGAACTGCCTTTCTAGCCTGCATGTTGATATCGAGCCCGGAGACAGAGCTTCGGACTGCGGGGGAATCATGAACCCCATAGCGGTCTGGGTGAGAAAAAACGGTGAATGGGCGATAGTCCACCGTTGCTGCAGATGCGGTGCGATGTCCTCGAACCGCGTCGCCGCGGACGACAACCCGATGAAGCTGATGAGCATAGCGATGAAACCGTTGTGCTCCCCGCCGTTCCCGATAGAGCGCATAAGAGAGCTGACGGCGCTCATGGGCGGAGACGGAGCGCTCGAATAACCCGAAAGAAAATAACGGAGTAGGTTTTGCCTGCTCCGTTATTTTTTATGCATATCAAAAACGGTGCAGCCCGAGTGAGCTGCACCGCCGTGCTTATTGATTTGTCGGAGACAATCAGTCGTTGTTTCCGTTATTCTTGCTTGCGCGTCTTTCGATAAGCTCGTTGAGTATTCTTGTGTGCTCCTTATCGGTGAGCGAATACTTGAGAGTGGGGATAGCGGAGAGAAGCATACCGATTGCGGGCGGAATGGAAATAAGCAGGAACATCGCCATAGCGTATTTTCCGTCGTTTGCCTCGTAGAAATGATACTTTCCTGCCGCCAGGTCGAGGTTAAGAGTCTCGATGTATTCGGCGGTGTAGTGAACAGCCGAATAAATGAAGCCGGAGATGAGCGAGGAAACGCCCATTGCAAGCTTGGTGATGAAGGACTGGCCGGAGAAGAACACGCCGTCGGTACGAACGCCGTTCTTGTACTCCTCGTAGTCAACGCAGTCTGCTATCATTATCGACTGGAGAATGTTTATCGAGCCCATTGCCCAGGAAGCCGCGAACATCATAACAGCCATCAAAACAACATAAACCATGTTCTGCATAAGGTTGCCGCCGGCTATTTTATAGACGACAAAGATCATTGCATAGGGAACTGCACCGGCGATTGAATAGAAGTTATAGAGCTGCTTTTTGCCGAACTTTGCGGACATCTTCGGCGTGGCGGCAGTACCGATGATCATACCGCCGAGAAGGCCGATAGCCATAACCAGAAGCTGAACGATTTTTATAATCTGAAGCTGGCCGTCAACAACAAGATTGGCAAGGTTGTTGTCGAAGAAGTAGTACATAACGAGCGACAGACCGACGATCGAGAGAAGCATGATGGGGCTTCTGAGAATGCCCGAGAGGAGGAGCCTTCTGAACGGATCGTTGGAGATCGCGATTTTGAAGTTCTCCTTCATGGTGTACTTCTTTTCGGACTGCTGAACTCTCTCCTTGACAGAGAAGCCGGAAAACTGGAAGAGAATAGTTGCGAATATCGTAAGGATAACGGCGATTATGATATAGGACATCTTGTCCGCATGAATAAGGTCAAGGCCTTTCTTCTCCTGGAACATGGGGGAGAGAGCCTTTCCTGCGAAAGTGATGAGCATGCCGATAGCGCCGAGGTTTGCGACTATACGGGCGAGCGAGAGAGCCTTTGCTCTGTCGTTCTCATCGTCGGTCATAAGCGAGGTTACACCCCAGAGCGGAATATCGCCGACGGTGTAGCACATACCCCAGAGAATGTAGGAGATTGCCGCCCAGGCGATAATCAGTACATGCGCACCGGTCGATGTGTAGTCGGTGTATGTCTTGTTGCAGAATGTGAGAATGGTAATGATTCCTATCGGGATCGGGACGAACATGAGGTAGGGCTTGCACTTACCCCACTTTGTTCTGGTGTGGTCAACTATCGAACCCATCATCGGGTCATTGATAGCATCCCAAACGCGGGCGACGAAGAATATTACCGAGATGGCCATCGCCGGCAAAAAAATAATCGACTGCCAGTAGTACTGGAGTCCGCCTGCGATGATGTTGTAGATGATGTTCTGTCCTGCGAGACCTACTAAGTAACCTGTCAGCTCTTTGCCGGTGTAGGTGTTGTGCTTAATAGCTCCGCTCGGCGCCTTGTTTTTTCCTTTGCTCATTTCTACCTTCCTTTTGTGTGGTTTTTCGATACGGTTTTTATGTGCGAATTCATGTGCAAAATTTTACACATAATTTTAAAAGATTATACCATATGTAAAAAGGCTTTTCAAGTACACGGATATATTTGAGCAGGTTTCACAAAAGGGACGGCGGCAATTTGGTCAAAATACCGACACGTGTTGTTCAGTGTTCCCGAGACGAAACTTTAAGGACAAAAAACGTCTCCGCGCAGTCCGGCTGCGGAAAGTTTGTTTCGCAAAGAAAAATACCCCGCTCGAAAGAACGGGGTATTGGTGCCGGTGACCGGGGTCGAACCGGTACGGTGTCGCCACCACCGGATTTTGAGTCCGGCACGTCTGCCAATTCCATCACACCGGCGGGTATTCCGAATGCAAGTATTATACACGATATCATTCCGAAAATCAAGATAATTTTCCGCGTCGGCGATTTATTTCAACACTCCGCCCGTAAATTGACTTTTTTGTGCAAACTATGGCAAAAACGGAACGCTTTTTGTTGAAATTAACGGTTGAGTATAATATAATAAATTCGGTATACTGTATCGGAAATTTTGCGCTTCGGCGCACGTACGGAGGTGAGGCGGATGCACAAGGGCAGACTCGGTGTCGCTGTGCTCCTGCTTTTTGCCGCCGTTTTTTGCTTTTCTGGCTGTAATATAAAGTCGGACGAAAAGACTGTGTTTGCCCGCGATACGGACCCCGCCTATATTGACCTGCTCCGCGGCATCGCGCCCGACTGCACCGTCCGCGACGGCAAAGGTCTCTCATCTCTGCTCTCGTCCGTTGACGGAGAGGATAAGGCGTTCGCCCTCTTTGACGTTCAGGCACGCGCCTCGAAAGACGCGGGGACGGGCGGAATTTGGTACGAGCATTTTGCCACCGCCGCCGTTATCGCCGTTGACCGCTCGCGCTTTGACGGGGAGATAAAAGGCTGGCGCGATCTCGAAAATATATCCTGTCCCGTGGGCTTTACGTCCCGGTATGAGCGGATGCTTTTTGCCGCCGTGTCTTACGGGCTTGAGAAGAATTATATGTCCGGCGAGGCGGTCGGCCTGCTGCATAAGCTCAACAAAAGCGGAAGGCTGAGCTACGACAAAATCGACGCCCCCGTCAATATCTGCTGGGATTACCAGGCCGCGCTTATGAAGCGCGAGGGAAAAAATATCGAAATAATAATCCCCTCCGAGGGCACTTTGCTCTACGGAGTCGGCGTCTTGTCGGGCTATGAGATGAAGTTTTCGCAGAATGCCGGGGATGCAATCGCCGCGGCGGGCTTCCGCGCCGACAAAGCTCAGGGCGAAAACTATCCGTCTCTGTCCGAATATGGGCGCGCCGAAAGGGTAGGCGATGCCGTAGAATTTGCGAGGCAGACGGAGAATTTTATCAGCGTTTTCAAACGCGGAGTGTTCAGAAGCCGTCTGTATTCCTCTGCGGAATCGTTTGAGCATAAGCTCTTGGGCGCGGCTGTCATAATGACGGCGATAATCTGGATGGGCTTTGCCCTGCGCAGAGTCCAGCGCAAGGATATCCGAATGCTTGTCCGCGCGCTCGGCGGCATGGTTATAGCCTGGATGCTCGTCTGTATTTTGAAATATCAGACGGACGGGAACCCCGTTATGGGGCGCTATCTCTGGTATGCCTATTATGTTTTTATGATGGGTCTGCCGCTTCTTATGCTTATCCTGTCTCTGATGATCGATTCCTCCGGGAATGTTCGGCAGCGCAAGATATTTGTCTGCTCGGGCTTTGCCGTCTATGCGGTTTTGCTTTTGACGGTGTTCACAAACGATCTGCACGGCTGGGTTTTTAAGTTTGAAGATATAAAAACCTTCAGCGGAGGCTATACATATAACTTCGGCTATTATCTTATTTTTGCCTTTATCGTCGCGGCGGTGATTTTGTCAACCGCGATTTTGGTGCGAAAGGCCATGCGCGGCTTCAACCGTTCGAGGCTCGTTCTGCCGATACTCAGCGAGGTTCTTCTTTTCGTTTACTGCGCGGCATATGCCGCAGGCGTTCCCGTGGCGCGCGACAGCGATATAACAACCGTCTCGTGCATCTTTGCGCTCGCGTTTGCGGAGCTTGCGATGAGAACGGGACTTGTGCCCGTCAATCAAAAATATGCCGTGCTCTTTTCCAATTCACCCCTGAGAATGCAGATAATCGACTCCGAGGGCAATGCCGAGTTCAGCTCTGCCGGTGCTCGGCCGATATCGCGCGAGGATTGGGAAAAGCTCCGCGACGATATAAAGCATCCTCTTCTTCTGCACGGCGACACCCTGCTCTACGCCGACGGCATACCGGGCGGCATGATAGTTTGGCAGGAGAGTATCGCCGAGATACTCAATATGCAGCAGGAGATACGCGAAAACGTCTTGAAGCTGACCTCCGCAAACAAGCTCCTTGTCACGGAGCGCGAGAGCAAGTACAGGCTCGCCGCGGCGGAGGAAAACGTGCGCCTCATGGAGCTTTTAAACGCCGAGATGGAACGCCACCTCGAGCGCATGAACGATATGATAGACGGGCTTGAACGCTCGAACAACAAGCAGCGGGACATCGCCCGAATAACTCTGCTGATGTGCTACATAAAGCGCAGATGCAGCCTGTTCTTCAAGGAGCAGGAGGGCGGGGATATGCCTGCGGAGGAGCTGGCCGTCTATATCGACGAGCTTTCCGAGTTCGCGTCCTACGCCGATATCAGAATAAGCACCGTCTGCACCGCAAAAGGCTCGCTGTCTCCGCGTTGCGGCAGCGTGATGTACGATTTCTTCTATTCCGTGCTCGATTCGTGCGCGGGTGAAGAAAATACGCTGCTCGAGCGTCTTGCCGATACAGACGGCATGACGGAGATGAAGCTGCTCCCCTCATCCTTTGACGGCGGCGAAGAGTTTATGAGCGACGAACTGAAAAAGGCAGTCGAGGGTGTCGGCGGCACAGTGTCGGTAAAGGATCTCGATGAGACTGCGGGCATCAGCCTGCGCGTGCCGAAGGGAGGGAAAGCGCCTTGATGTTTTTATACTCTCTCACGGAGCCTGCCAGAGTGCTCATATGTATGATATCCGTTTTCTGCGTCGGCTTTCAGACGGCTGCGCTCGTCTATACGGTGGTGCGCAGTGCGTTCAGGGACAGAAAACGCACGGCCGCATATATTTCTCAGACAGCGGTCACGGCTCAGAGCTTGGTTATGCTCATTATCGTCGCGCGCTCTCAGCTGAACGCTTGGATGTTCCTGCCCGCGGGTAGCGAATATGAGGTGATGAGATACGGCGTGTTTGCGGCGGTTGCCGCGTCGTGCATAGCCGTAGCCTGTGTCGGCCGAGTCTATGATGTTCTGCTCTGTGCGGTCGTCTCGTCCGTCTCCCTGCCGTATATAGACCTCCTGCCGTACAAAGCGGCGGCGGTCATCTTCTGCGCGGCGGAGCTTCTGCTGATTGCCCGCGCGCTGCTGCTTATGCGCGTGTGCCGCAGGGATATAAAAAACGAGCTGTCGCGCGATTCCGTCAAGCTCGCGCTCGATGAGCTCCATTCGGGTCTGCTTTTCTGCGAGCCGGACGGAAATATACTGCTTGTAAACGGACGTATGCAGAGGCTCATGCAGGTGCTCTGCGGCGAGGTTTACAGGGACGGAAAGAAGTTCTACGAACGCCTGCTCTCGGGCGATGTCTCGGACAGCTGCAGCTCCAATGTTATCGACGGAAAGACCGTGTTTATCCTGCCCGACGGCAAGGTCTGGTTCTTCACAAGATGCGATATATATATTAAAAACAGACGCTATGTTCAGCTTTCGGCGGCGGACGTTACCGAGCAGTGGATGCTCACGAATGAGCTAAACGCCCAGCGCGCTATGCTTCAGAGCAGAGGACTCGAGCTCAAGGAGATGATATCCGAGGTTCGTTTTCTCTGCCGCGAGGAGGAGATGCTGAGAATCCGCAGCCGCTTCCACGATATTTTGGGTCAGCGCCTCGCCCTGCTTTTCCGCAGCCTGCGCGAGGGCGAGGAGCCCGATGAGGAGCTTATTCGCAGATTCGCCTATAACCTGCCGGAGGAGCTCAGCGGCAGGGAGGCCGTGACTACCGCCGCCGACAGATTGGAGACTCTCTGCCGACTCATGCAGGAGATAGGCGTGATGCTTATTATAGACGGAAACCTGCCCGCAAAGGAGAGCCTTGCGTGGCTCGGTATGGATATAATAACCGAGGCGGTGACAAACTCCGTGCGCCACGGACTCGCGTCGGAGGTATACATATCTCTCGGACAGAGCGGCGGCAATTTCTCCATGAGGATAACCGACAACGGTATTCCGCCTAAGTCCGAGCCCGTCGAGGGCGGCGGACTCAGCTCGATACGAAGAAAAGTCGGGCTGTTTGACGGCAGCGTGAGAGTTGAAACGAAGCCCCGATTTGTCCTTTCAGTCTTTATTCCCGGAGGTGAAACCCTGTGACAAAAGTGCTGGTTGTCGATGACCACGAATCAATGCGCGAATCCCTTGAGCGCCTGTTTAACGAGAGCGGGGATTTCTGCGTTGTCGGCGGTATTTCCTGCGCCGACCATGCAGTGAGAATGTGCGGCGAGCTCTCGCCGGATATAGTCTTTATGGACGTCTGCACCGAGGGCGGCGCATCGGGACTTCGCGCAACAAAAGAGGTGCGCGACGCCTTCCCGGATATAAAAGTGATAGTTATGACCGCCTTTGACGAGATATCCTATGCCCCGCGCGCAAAGGAGGCGGGCGCACACGCATTCATATATAAGAGCCGCAGCCTCTCCGAGTTCGAGCAAACCGCGCGCGACGTTATGTCGGGCGGCGGGTGCTTCCCCGAGCCGAAGACCATCCCCATGCCGCAGGGTGAAGCGCCGCTGACGGAGCGCGAAATGGAGATACTGCGCCTGATGTGCAAGCATATGACCAACAAAGAGATTGCCGCCGAGCTCTATATCAGCGAGGATACGGTGAAGTACCACAAGAAGAATATGCTCGCAAAAACAGGCTTCGCAAGGTCGGTCGACCTCGCTTTCTACATGATATCAAACGGATGGATAAATCCGCTCTATTGACAATACTACCCGTTTCGGGTAGTGCGTATTCTTTTTTGTTTTGTTATAATCAAATCGGCGAAATATTTCGGTGAGTGTGCAATAAAATGAAACATCTGAAAAAGCTTACGCTCCTTCATTCAAACGATATGCACGGCGACTTTATGGCCAAGGAGGTCGATGACAGGCTTATCGGCGGGGTCTCCATGCTCTCGGGCTATGTCGGCAAGGTGCGCCGCGAGGAGCGAAATGTAGTCTATTCAATTTCCGGCGATATGTTCCGCGGCTCGCTCATAGACAGCGAGTACAAGGGACTGTCAACCGTTGAAATAATGAATATTTTAGCGCCCGATGTCGTGACCCTCGGCAACCATGAGGTGGATTACGGCATAGCGCATCTTTTATTTATAGAGCGCTGCGCAAAGTTTCCGATAATCAATGCGAATATATATCTGAAAAATAACGGCACGCGCCTTTTCAAATCCCACGAGATTCTCGAGATTGACGGCATGAAGGTGCTGTTTATCGGACTTCTTACCGAGCAGGTGCTCTCGCAAACAAAGCAGGATAAGCTCATCGGCTCGTTCCTCGATGTCTATGAGGCGGCGGCAGAGGTCGGAAAGATATGCAACAGCTATCAGTCCGTCGATATAGACTTTACGGTTCTCCTGACCCATATCGGCTTTGAGGCGGACAAGGAGCTTGCCGCGAACCTCGACCCGCGCTGGGGAGTCGATATTATAATCGGCGGCCACAGTCACACAATGCTCAGCGAGCCTGCGGTAGTCGCCGGGATACCGATAGTTCAGGCCGCGAACGGCACCTCTCAGATAGGCCGCTTTGATATCATGGTCGATACTGACGGCAATTGCATAGACAGCTACACCTGGCAGCTCGTTCCGATAAACGAGGACAACTGCGAGCGCGACCTTCAGTTAGAGCGGGTCATAGAAAAATATAAGAATCAGACGGATGTGAAATACAGTCGGGTAGTCACCCGCTTCAAAGAGGAATATTTTCATCGCAAACGCAACGAGGAGACGCAGATAGGGCGCATATTCAGCGATATTTTCAAGGATGCGCTCGGTCTGGATATAATGCTGCTCGGCTCGGGCAGTATCAGATACGAGCAGTTAGGCCCCATAGTCCAGCTCCAGGATTTGGCGGAGATATTCCCGTATAAAAATGAAATAGAGCGCATATATCTGACCGGAGAACAGCTGCGCTCGGTGCTCATGTATATTCTGCGCGACGAGGCGCTCGACGGAAAAACGGAGTTCTACCAGCTCTCGCACGGACTCAGGGTCGTCTATTCCCGCTCGGAGAAGAGACTGCTCAATGTCGAGCTCAACGGAAAAGAGATCGAGTCAGAGCAGCTCGTCAGCGTAGGGCTTCAGGAATACGATATGATGAATATGGACAAATTCTTCGGCATAACGCGAGCCGAAGCGGAAAAAAACGGGAAGATAAAGACCGTCGCCACCTCATGCTTCGATGTGCTTGAGGAAAATTTGAGCGATATGGAGCTTGTCTCCGACCCTTCCGACCGCAGGCTTTTTGTTGTGCGGTAAAAATACATATCCGAGCCTTTTCGCATTCTTCGATCAAAACTACTCCGCGGGGGTAGTGTGCTCGGACATTTTTTTTGATATTATATATGTGCAGTATTTGGGATGTATTTGAAGAAAGGGGAGACAAACCGTGAGAAAACGCGATTTCGGGGGCTTTATGCTCTGCTTTTTGATGAACCTCGTATTTAACCTCGGCTGGTCGGTGCCCGCGTGGATATTGCTTGCCGCCCATTTCATCCTTAAAATTTCCATATGGTGGTTCGCTTCGCTGCTCATAATATGGTTTTTTATCATATTGCTGCGCACTCTGCTCATCAGCTGGGCGGGTGACTGCGCGAGTGTGCGGGATGAGCCGAAAAAGAATCTGAATCCCTATTCCGCCTCGTCGAGCTTCGGCAGGGCGGACAAAAAAGAAGAAACCCGCGAAAAGGAGGCTTGACCCCGCAGTGAAAAGAATGCTGATAACGGCAGCGGTTCTGTTGACGGCGGTTGCCCTTATGCTGTCGGCAGGCTGCGCTAAGGACAAAAAACCGACCCCCGAAACGCCGGACGGCACGACCGCAGAAGCGGCGATAACCTCGACTTCTTCCGAAAAAATGACGCTTCCGTCTAATCTTTCGGGAACGGAGATAAAGCGCGGCGAGAAGTATGACATACCCTTGGATGAGGCAGTCAAACAGATGCGCGAATGCAGCAAGGGCTTCGCCGAATATGTCGATTCCGGCATGGCGATTTTGGATACGGGCGAGTATATGGAGCAGGACGGAATCCGCTACAATATCTATGCCCTTGGCACAAGCGGCGAAGACAGCTTCGTGCGCGAGATAAATGTGTGCTTTAACCACCTCGACAGGGTGGTATATGAATATGACGCAATTTCCGACCTTTGGACTTTGCTGCCGTGAACGGAGGTTTGAAAATGAAGAAAAGCATTTCGGCAATCCTGTCGGTTCTTCTGGTCCTTGTCCTCGCCCTCACCCTTTTTGCCTGCGGTAAAACGGGCAATACCGATGAGACGACCGGCGACGGGGATATGCAGACTACCGAGGAAGTTATGACGGAGTACGATGTGACGAAGGATGCGTTTGAGCTCTCGCTCTATACCGATTCAAGCTCCGCGTCATACAGGGCTCTCGGCGACCCGGTGCAAATTTTTAAGACCGGGAGCGCGATTTATCCGAACGACAGGATACGCTTTGTCTCGAATGTTGACGGAGTCATCGTCACGCTCGTAAAGCTCAAGTATAACGAAGCCGATAACGAGATGGAGTCGGACGGTATCCTCTTCTCGGTGAAGGTCAAAAAGGGCGAGGTTTATGAGTTCGACGGCAGCCTTGCCGAGACTGTTCCCACCGCCGCCATAGAAGCCGAAAAGGGCGGCATGGCCGCGAGAAAAGTGCTCACCTATGACGGACGCGACGGAAAAACCGATTATGTTTTGAAGAGCGAGCCGCTGCTCTTTGACGAAGCGGTAGGATAAACAGTCAAAAAGGGGAATCACCCCGCGAAATAATATAATAAAATAATATTGTAAAGGAGTTTTTATTTATGGGACTTATTAAAGCCGGCGTAGGCGCAGTCGGCGGCGTTCTTGCCGATCAATGGAAGGAATTTTTCTATTGTGAGGCAATGCCGAAGGAGCTTCTTGTTACCAAAGGACAGAAGCGCGTAAGCGGCAGATCGTCAAACACAAAGGGCAGCGACAACATCATCACAAACGGCTCGGGTATAGCCGTTGCGGACGGACAGTGCATGATGATAGTCGAGCAGGGCAAGGTAGTCGAGTTCTGCGCGGAGCCCGGCGAGTTTACATATGATGCCTCCACGGAGCCCTCGATTTTCTCCGGCTCTCTCGGTGACAGCATTAAAAAGACATTCCAGACCATCGGTAAGCGTTTCGCCTACGGCGGCGATACCGGAAAGGATCAGCGTGTCTATTATTTCAACACCAAGGAATTGATGGACAACAAGTTCGGCACTCCGAACCCGATTCCGTTCCGTGTCGTCGATTCGAAGATAGGCCTTGATATCGATGTCGCAGTCCGCTGCTCGGGCGTATATTCCTATAAGATAGACGACCCCATGCTCTTCTATACCAATGTCTGCGGCAATGTCGAGCAGGATTATACCCGCGAAGAGATAGACAATCAGCTCAAGACAGAGTTCATCAGCGCGCTTCAGCCCGCTTTTGCTCAGCTCTCCGACCTTGAGCTTCGCCCCAATCAGATAGTGGCTCACAACACCGAGCTTGAAACCGCTATGAACGCCGCCCTCTCCGCAAAGTGGAGCGAGCTGCGCGGACTCAAGGTCGTCACAATAGCCCTCGGCTCCGTCACTCTTCCCGAGGAGGATGCAGAGCTCATCAAGCAGGCTCAGCGTTCCGCAATTATGCGCGACCCCACCATGGCGGCGGCGACCCTCGTCGGCGCTCAGGCGGACGCCATGAAGACTGCGGCCGGCAACCAGGCGGGCGCAATGACCGGCTTCATGGGCATGGGCATGGCTATGAACGCAGGCGGCGGCATGAACGCCCAGAACCTGTTCGCCATGGGTCAGCAGCAACAGCAGCAGCAGGCTCAGCAGCAGGCGGCGCAGCAGCCGACGGACGGCCCCGATATGGCGCGCTGGAAGTGCTCGTGCGGCAATATGGTGTCCGGTAACTTCTGCCCGAACTGCGGCGGAAAGAAGCCCGCTCCCGAGCCGGCGGCAGGAGCTTGGAAATGTCAGTGCGGCGCTACCGCGACAGGCAAGTTCTGCCCCGAGTGCGGCTCCCCGAAACCCGCTGACGCAAACGGCTGGACCTGCTCGTGCGGAACCGTCAATAAGGGCAAGTTCTGCCAGAGCTGCGGAGCCAAAAAGCCCGAGGGTGCTCCTCTCTATCGCTGCGATAAGTGCGGCTGGGAGCCCGAGGATCCCTCCAATCCTCCGAAGTTCTGCCCCGAGTGCGGAGATATATTTGACGATAACGATAAAAAATAAGACAGCCGATGAAGGCGCTGCTCATAATTTTGATTCTGCTCACGGCGCTCATATTGGGCGTTGCCATAGGCGTGCGGTGTCACCGCCGCTTAGCGAAAAAGCAAGCTTCGCCGAAAATCTCCGAGCTGACACATATCCCCGAGGGCGCTGTGCTTAACAGCCTCAACCGGGGACAGAGGTGGGAGAGAATGTGTATGACGAAGCGGACAGTCTGCTTTGCGTAGGCCGGCTTCTGCCGACGGCAGCGTTATTTCGATGAAATATAACGGCATGGGTGAAAAAGAGCTGTTTGAGCTGCTGAAATCGTTCTTATGATACGGTTTGCAGGCTGACAGCGCAAAACGGGTCGTTACTGCGACCGAAAAAATAACAGGAGGAAAACACTATGGGATTATTTGATAAGAAATATTGCGATATCTGCGGCGAGAAAATAGGACTTCTCGGAAACCGCAAGCTCGAAGACGGCAATCTCTGCAAGAACTGCGCCGCGAAGCTGTCTCCGTTCTTCAGCGAACGCCGCCGCTCGACGGTCGAGGATATCAAGCGTCAGCTTGCTTACCGCGAGGAAAACGAGAAACTCGTCAGAGATTTTAACCCCGACGTAATGTTTGACGGGAGCAAAAAAGTGTATATCAGCACCGTCTCCGAGGCGTTTATCGTTACGGGAAGCTCGAATTGGCGCAGCGCCAATCCCGATATCATTAAGCTTTCGCAGGTTGTTGCGGTCGACACAAATATAAAAGAAAACAGGGAAGAGATATTCTTCGAGGATTCCGACGGAAACAGAAAGAGCTATCAGCCGCCCCGCTATGAGTGCGACTATGAGTTCGATGTGGTTATCCGCGTGAACTCCCCGTGGTTTGACAGTATTGAGCTTGAGATAAGCGACGGAAGCCGCCCCGACAGCCCGTATACCGACCTCTACCGCGAGTATGAGCGCAAGATGAACGAGCTCAAGGATATACTTCTGCGCCGTGATAACCGTTACCGCACATGGGACGGCGACGGCATGATGAACCGCACGGTATACGGCGGCGACAGACCGTCGAATCCCGCCCCCGGATATGCGGCAGCCCCCGCAGCGGGATATGCAGCTGCCCCCGCGGCAGGTTATGCGGCAGCGACTTCGGCCGGATATGCGGCCGCCCCCGCGCCTCAGCAGCAGGCGGCAGCGGCAGCTTGGATGTGCCCGTCCTGCGGCGCACAGAATACAGGCAAATTCTGCGCAAACTGCGGCTCTCTGAAGCCCGCTTCGGTTGGCGGCTGCCCGAATTGCGGCTGGTCGCCCGCGCCCGGTCAGGCTATGCCCAAATTCTGCCCGGAATGCGGCAAGCCGCTCGCCTGATAAAGCAGTGGTAATCGGCGTCCCGAAAGGCGGAGGTTTAATGCGGCTCGATTCCCGCCCGATCCAAGCCTTTCGCGGCGCTGCAAAAAGCGAATAAACAAATCAGCTTGCCGAAAAAACGACTTGACGGAAAGGAGAGATGAGCTTACGGCCGGCAGGTCATTGCTTCGTGCCGAGAGAAAAAGACGGATAAAAGAAGCTTAAAGGCTTCGGAGCCGATATTAATGCGGCGGAGGATATCGGTTTTACGGCGTTTACGCAGGTGGGCTGTAAGATTTATCTTCGGCAAAAGAACCGCGCATTTGTGTGTGTATCGCCGACATGCGTAGCTGCAAATACAATGAACAGCTTTTGAAAACGGCAAAAAACAAAATACCGTTAGTTCGACTTTTTTTATGTCGGTACCGAAAATTCCATGCGGTTTTTACGGCGGTAAAAACATAAAGGCGCTTGACGGTTAATGTTCTTTTAAGAGAGGAGTTTTTTAATGCAAACCTTGCAGGAATATAAATGTCCCTGCTGCGGCGGCGCAATAGCTTTTGACAGCACGCTCCAGAAGATGAAGTGCCCTTTCTGCGACACTGAGTTTGAAATGGATGCGCTCAAGAGCTATGACGCCGAGCTTCAGGGCGAACAGGCGGACAATATGGAATGGGAGACCTCCGCGGGCAGCGAGTGGCAGGAGAGCGAGATTGAGGGGTTACGCTCTTATGTATGCAAATCCTGCGGCGGAGAGATAGTGGGCGATGCCAATACGGCGGCAACGTCCTGCCCGTTCTGCGGCAATCCGGTAGTCATGATGAACCAGTTCGCGGGCTTGCTCAAGCCCGACATCGTGATCCCGTTCAAGCTCGATAAGAAGGCGGCAAAGGCGGGGCTGATGAAGCACCTCAACGGAAAGAAGCTTCTGCCCAAGATTTTCAAGGATCAGAATCATATCGACGAGGTAAAGGGCGTCTATGTCCCGTTCTGGCTCTTTGATACCGATGTCGACGCGCAGGTGCGTTACCGTGCAACCAAGGTTCGCACATGGAGTGACGAGGATTACAGATACACCGAGACGAGCTATTATATGATTCATCGCGGCGGAAGCGTCGGCTTTGAGCATGTCCCGGTGGACGGCTCATCCAAAATGCCGGACGATCTCATGGAGTCCGTCGAGCCCTACGATTATTCCGATGCTCTGGATTTCCAGACGGCTTATCTTGCGGGCTATTTTGCGGATAAGTACGATGTGACCGCCGAGGAGAGCATCGACCGCGCCAATCAGCGCGTCAGGCGCTCCACGGAGGATGCCTTTGCCTCGACGGTTCAGGGCTATGCAACGGTCAATGCCGAGAGCAGCTCGGTGCAGTTCCATGGCGGAAAGGCAAAGTATGCGCTCTATCCCGTGTGGCTGCTGAACACAACCTGGAACGGAGAAAAATATACCTTTGCCATGAACGGACAGACCGGCAAATTCGTCGGCAATCTTCCGCTCGATAAGTCGGCCGCCACAAAGTGGACGGTGGGGCTCGCCGTGGCGCTCAGCGCTGCCGCCTGCGGCATTTCGTGGCTTCTGCATTTTGCAGGAATACTGTAAAGGAGGGATAACAATGAAAAAGAGAATACTTGCGATGATATTTGTCCTTGCCCTCTGCTTCTGCACGGTTATCCCGGCTTTTGCGGTGGATGCGGACGGCTTTGTAAGCGAATACGAGCGCGTTCAGGATATGGCGAAGCTCCTCTCGGAAAGTGAGAGAGAAGCCCTTATAAAAACGCTCGACGAACTCAGCGAACGTCAGAAAATGGATGTAATAGTCGTGACGACCAAAACGTTGGACGGCAAAAAGCCCATGGAATATGCCGACGATATCTATGATTATTGCAAATACGGCTACGGAGAAAAAAGAGACGGTCTGCTGTTCCTCGTCAGCATGGAGGACCGCGACTGGTGGATATCCACCTGCGGCTACGGCATAACCGCGTTTACGGATGCCGGAATCCAGTATATCGGCGAGCAGATGGTAGAGGATTTGGGTGACGGCAACTATGCCGCCGCATTCAACACCTTTGCCGAGCTCTCCGATGATTTCATCACAAAGTCAAGAGAGGGAGAGCCCTACGACAAGAGCAATCTGCCCAAGGGACCTCTTTCGATAATTTGGATTTTGATCTCGATTTTGGTGGGCGTCGGCCTTGCGATGTTTATAGTCGGCAGGATGAAGGCACAGCTCAAGACAGTGCGCTTCCAGGCGGCGGCAGGCGACTATATGAAGAGCGGCAGCCTTAATATAACGGAGAGCAAGGACACGTTTCTGTACAATACCGTTACGCGCACGGCAAAACCGAAGAATACTGACAGCGGCAGCTCCGGCGGAAGCAGCACGCATACATCTTCCTCCGGAACGACACACGGCGGCGGAGGCGGTAAGTTCTGAGCTGCCGCAAAGAAAGCGAGGTGTCTATGAAAAAAGCAACAGCAGTTTTAATGTTCATTCTCATCTTAGCGACATTTGCGTTAACCCCGTCGCTTGCTGCGGGGAATATAGTGATTACCCGTCAGCCGCAGAACGGAACCTTCCCGGAAAACAGTGTGGCATCTTGGAGCGTAGAGGCAGCGGGAGATAATCTTTCCTACCATTGGTTCATCGTGTACAAGGGCGTTACATATGACACCAACAAGTCCTTTGCCGAGGGTCATCCGTGGCAGGACGGTGTTCTCGGAAGCGGCTACGGCTCGAACGATAAAGGAAATACTTTCTTTATCAACGGTATCGGGAGCGCCCTTGACGGGGCGGAAATCTACTGTATCGTCTCGAACAAAACCGGCAGCGTGACCTCGGCGAGGGCTTATATCTCCGTAGGAGGAAGCAAGTCCCCGCCGGAGCTTAAAGTGTCGGCGTCGGTCAGAGTGGAAAAGGGCAAGGTCCTCAAGCTCTACTGCGACGCCAAGGCATCGGACGGTGATGAGGTTAAGTCATATTTATGGTATGAAACAACTACCGGCAAGCTCAAGGATATTGTAGCCATAGGCGCGAACGAGGGGTACTCGGAGGAAGATTCTATTCTCGTCTGCGACACGGGAAAGGCCGGGACGCGCTACTATGTCTGCTATGTTGAGACAAAGCTCGGTGGTAAGGCGTATTCGAGCGTCATTCCCGTCACGGTAGTCGAAAAGGCCGCGCCGACACAGAAGCCCGCCCCGGTGGCTCCGGGCGCGGATAAAACCTCAGAGGTTCAAAAAGCCTCCGAGCCGGACAGCGTTAAGGCGCCGGACGAAAGCGCAGTCGGTATGAAAACCGATATAGGCGAGCCCGGCTCTGTCGAGTCCACCACGGCCGCGAAGCAGGACAGCACGGGGAAAACACTCTCCGTGAAGGCGGTTGTCCTGATAGCGATAGCCTGCCTTGCAATAGGCGGCATAATAGCCGGAGTGGCGGTTGCCCTCAGGAAAAAGAAGCAATAGCATTTGAAAAAGGAGAGATTATATGAGTATATTTGATAAGCTTAAGAGCACAGCGCAGCAGGCGGCGACTTCCGCCATACAGTCGATAGGCAACAAGAGAGAGAAGTTCACCTTCGCTTCTCTGCCCGAGAGCCTTGCCGAAATGCAGGCACTCCCCGAGGCGAGCCTTGACACACCGTTTAAGACGGCGGCTCTGACCGTCCTTGCCCTCTGCGCCTATGCGGCGGATAAGAATATCGGCCTTGAGATGCTCAACTGGCTCAGAGGTCCCCGTCCGCTCAACGGTCAGGAGATATCCTTCCTCAACGACCGCTTCCGCGACGGCAAGACCTATCTCCCGTTCACCTACTTCGTAGGCGCAACGCCCGACAATAACTACACTCCCTCTCAGCCCTATACAATCATCATTGAGAGCAATCACGTATCCGGCGAGGAGAAGGACTACATGAAGCTGTTCATTCCCTGCGGCGGCGCGGACGATCCCCGTCCCATTAAGATGCGCCAGCGCGGCTCCGACGGCAAGTGGTTCCTGTGGGAGCAGTACCTGCTGACAGGCGTGCGCACCCCGAAGGAAGCCGACCCGTGGGCATAACAGGAGGGAAATAATATGGATATTTGCGGACTTTGGAAAGTCAGGGAAATGCATTTGGTTACCCCGGACGGCGAGAAAGTCTTTACGGCAGACAGTCAGGTCGATAACGATATGTATGCCGAAATCGTCCAGATGTGCAAATATATCATGGAATTTGCACCGGACGGAACGCTCAACACGCTCTTATTCGTGCCCGAAGAGGTGCGCGAAGAGGCGAAAAAGCAGGGCGCGGACATCCGCGAAAACGGATATGCGGTTTTGGAGAGTACCGTATGGAAGGAAGAAGACGGAAAGTTCTACTATGACACCGGGATTCAAGGCGAGGTGTTGGGCGAAAAGGTTGATTCCTTTGCGGAGATTTCACTTCTGCCGGATGACTGCCTTCTCTATAACCTCGGCACGATGATACTCGAGCGTGCGTAAACCGCGCCCTGCTTTAAAACGGCAGCAAAAAAGAAAATCTTCCGATTAAACGAACCTGCCCCGCCGACTGTACGAACCGTCGGCGGGGCAGGTTTTTTTGCCGTCTTTCTGTCTCGATTTCTTGACAAGCGTTTACTTGAAGTATAAAATTAAAATTAAGCAAGGCTTACTTTTCCGGGAGGATAATATGACGCTGAATGAACTGAAAGTAGGAGAGAGTGCCGTCATAACCGCCGTAGGCGGCGAGGGCGCTCTCAGATGCAGATTGCTCGATATGGGACTCATCCCGCGAACCCGTGTGACGCTTCAAAAGGTCGCGCCGATGGGCGATCCGATAGAGATAATGGTGCGCGGCTATGAGCTGACGCTCCGCGTTGACGACGCGAAAAAGATAGAAGTCAGAGCCGAGGAGGGCGCAAAATGATATTTGCTCTCGTAGGTAATCAGAACTGCGGAAAGACAACTCTCTTTAACGCACTGACAGGCTCTAATCAGCACGTCGGAAACTTTCCGGGCGTCACAGTCGATCAGAAGATGGGCGCGATAAAAGGCGCAAAGGACAGCTCCGTCGTCGACCTGCCCGGCATATACTCCCTGCGCCCTTATACACAGGAGGAAATAGTTTCGCGCGACTTTATAATCAACCAAAAGCCCGACGGTATCATAAATATAGTCGATGCCACGAATATAGAGAGAAATCTCTATCTGACTCTGCAATTACTTGAGTTGCGCGTGCCTATGGTGCTCGCGCTCAATATGATGGACGAGGTGCGCTCGAACGGCGGCACAATAGATGTCAAGAAAATGAGCGACGCGCTCGGTATTCCCGTCGTGCCGATAAGCGCGGCAAAGGGCGAGGGCGTGTCCGAGCTTGTTGACCAGGCTCTGCAGGTCGCAAAGAGCAAAACTCTGCCGAAGGTCTGGGACTTCTGCTCCGACGGTTCGCCCGTCCACCGCTGCATCCACGCTATAGTGCATCTTATCGAAGACCACTCCTCGCGCCTTGACCTGCCGTGCCGCTTCTGCGCGACAAAGCTCATTGAGGGCGGCGACGATATGGCGGACAAGCTCGAACTGGACAGCAACGAGCGCGATCTGCTCGACCACTGCATAGTCGAGATGGAGAACGATACCGGGCTTGACAGAAACGCCGCGCTCGCCGAAATGCGCTACGAATTCATAGAAAAAGTAGTCGAGAGCTCGGTCGTCAAATGCCACGAGAGCAAGGAACACCGCCGCAGCATGAAGCTCGACCGTGTCCTGACCGGCAAATACACCGCCATTCCCGTGTTCATAGGCGTTATGTGTCTCGTGTTTTGGCTGACCTTCAATGTTATAGGCTCCGCCCTTTCCGACTGGCTGAGCATCGGAATAGACAAGCTCACCGGACTCGTCGATTCGGGGCTGACTGCCTATGGAATCAACCCCGTTATACATAGCCTTATCATCGACGGAATCTTCGCGGGCGTTGGCAGCGTTCTCTCGTTCCTGCCGATAATAGTGACATTGTTCTTCTTCCTGTCTATTCTCGAAGATACGGGATATATGGCGCGAATCGCCTTTGTTATGGACAGACCGCTGAGAAAAATCGGTCTCTCCGGGCGCAGCTTCGTTCCCATGCTTATCGGCTTCGGATGCTCCGTCCCGGCGATAATGGCGACCCGCACAGTCTCGTCCGACCGCGACCGCAAGATGACAATAATGCTGACCCCGTATATGAGCTGTTCGGCAAAAATACCGATATATTCGGTCTTCGCGGCGGCGTTTTTCCCGGGACACGGCGCGCTCGTCATGATATGCCTGTATTTCTCGGGCATCGTGCTCAGCGTCCTGCTCGCGCTGATACTCAAAAATACCGCCTTCCGCGGCAATCCCGTGCCGTTTGTTATGGAGCTGCCGAACTACCGCATCCCGTCGCCCAAGAGCGTCGCACTTCTGCTGTGGGAAAAGGCGAAAGATTTCCTCCAGCGCGCATTTACTGTCATATTTGTCGCGACAATTATCATATGGTTCCTTCAGAGCTTCGATACTCGCATCAACCCCGTTGAGGACAGCGCGAACAGTATGCTCGCCGCTATAGGCAGATTTATCGCGCCGATATTCAAGCCCCTCGGCTTCGCCGATTGGCGCGTCGCAACTGCGCTTATCTCCGGCTTCACCGCCAAAGAAGCGGTTGTCTCCACAATGTCCGTCCTGCTCAACACGAGCGTATCGACCCTCGGCGGCGCACTCTCCGCTATGTTCACCCCGCTGACCGCCGCGAGCTTCCTCGCGTTCACTCTGCTCTATACGCCCTGCGTCGCCGCAGTTGCAACTATAAAACGCGAGATGAACTCGACCCTTGCAACGATAGGCATAGTTATTCTGCAGTGCGTTGTCGCGTGGCTCGTCGCGTTCGGCGTTTATCAGATAGGGAGCCTGATAGCATGAAACCCGTTGATTTTGTTATAATAGCCGTTATCGCCCTGCTCGTTGTGCTCGCGATAGTTTCGATCCGTAGGCAGAAAAAGCGCGGCGGATGCTCGGGCTGCTCCGGATGCTCCGGCTGCTGCTCGCAGTGCGAAAAAAGTAAAGATAAATAACACACGGAGCCGGCATCGCAATGATACCGGCTCTGTATTTTTCTTACTTTCTCCTTGCGAGTACTCCCGACAGAACACATTCGGCGGCGAGCGTGACTGTTATCAGGCAGCCCGTGACGGAGAAATTATTTATATTATATAACAGCTGCATGGGCGAAATAACGGCCGCCGCCAGAGAGATGCCGAAAACCCGAAGCAGAGCCTTGCGGCTGTCCTTTGCCGCCGCCAGGATTGCGGCCATCAGCAAAACGCAGGTGAGAAGCGCCGTTATCCCGGGCGGAAAGTTTGCGTAGCCCCAAGGGGTCGGGCTGAAATATGAGTAAGTCGTTCGTATTGTCCCGTCAGGGAAATCCTTGAAAACCAGAACCGCACCGTACGGCAGCGACTCCAAAAACAGAGCGACGACAGGCAGCAGCACGGTTAAAACTTTTCCGAGTTTTTTCATCGAAGTCCCTCCTTTTATTTCGTTAATCTCTTCACATTGCGCACGCAAAGCACAGCGGTATAAATGCCTATGAGCAGGAATACTGCCGCCAGCACGGTGCAGAATATACGCAAATCCGTGTCGGGCTTGTCGAATTCCGCGCAGCTTAAGCCGAACGCTGCAAACGCTATGATCGAGAGACTGAACGGCAGCGGGCGGTGTCCTTTGTCGAACGCAATGAACAGGAGCGCGAGATATGACCCAACGCAGACGATAGCGAAGACAAGCAAAACTACAATAGTCGCTTCGCTGAAATAGAAAAAGTCATCGAACACACCGCTTAATACCGACTCCGACGAAATCGGCAGGTGCAGATGGACGAGCCCGTATGACGCACAGTATATGAACGCGTACAAACTGCAAAGAATATACCCTATAGCGGCGGATACGGTGTAAAATTTCTTCAATTTATTGTCGTTGATATCCACAAGAAAACCTCGCTTTCAAGAGCCTGAAGTGAGCTTTAGATATAACTGCCGTTGTGCTTCTCTCTGCACTTTCAGTGTAGCATACAAAGCTATATATGACAACAAAATTCTCAAAAAAAAGCAAAATTAACAGCTTATTCACACAAAAGAAAAAGAGCCGGGCTTTTCGGGCATCGGCTCTTAAATGTTAAAAATAAAAATCAGCTTTCAAAATCCACGCTCTCGCGCTCGAGGCGAACCGCTTTGACGAAAGCGCGCACCTTGAGGTGCTCCGGGTGGCTGTCATATGCGTGCAACGCGTCCCAACTCTCGAACTTTGAGAAGAGCGCCGCGTCATATTTGCCGCCGTTTTCGTTTATCCCGACTTTCGCTTCGATAAGCCCCGGGACAACGCCGACGAGCGCTTCAAGCATCTCTTTGATGTGCTCCGCGTTCTCTCTCTTGCTGTGTCCCTCTGCTTCGTCTTTAAGCGCCCAGAATACTATATGAGTCACCATTTTTATTTCCGCCTGCTTTTGAGAATCTGATAGATTTTGCCCGCGCCGAGCATCACTGCCGCCGTCGCCGCCCCGGCGAGGAGCGCACGCGATGCTATTGTAGTGTTGACGCTCTGACGGTCGGTTATGCGGCTTTCAATCGGTCCCAGGCAGGTGCATTTGAGCCCGAAATCCTTGAACGAATGGACGCTTGTCTCGAAGCTTCCGTCCTCGTGAACGGTTATCAGCCTGACGGACGGTCTGCCGCCGTCTGTGTATGCGCGGAATCCCGAGGTCTTGCACTGCGCGAGCAGTATTCCGTCAACCTCGCCCGCGAGATTGTTCATGTGGTCGTGACCGAAGAACGCGCCCTTTATGTCGCCCATCTTCTTCCAGCTCTCAAACTGTCCGCTGTTGACATCCGCCGGGCACGGACCCTCTGCGAGATATCCGTTGTCCTCGTCCTTGAGAACATACCAGTTCTTGTTGAGATGCCCGTAGCCGCGCACGGCTTTCCACATCTCCCAGGGCTTCGCCTTTCTGAGAAGCTCATATTCTTCAACGACCGGGATGTGCTCAAACAGCAGAGCGGGCAGGGGAGCACCCTTGTTTTCTTTTCGCAGCTTCGCCGCATTTCGCTCGTACCAGTCTATCTGATCATTGTGAACAACATCGTAATATGAAATCTCTTTGTCGTAGAAAATATTGTTCGAGTCCATGAACCAGAGATTGAACTCCGGCTTGCCGCTCTTGCCTAAAATTGGTATGTAATAGTTCGAATATCCCGTGATATCCTTGTCGCATCGGCGGGTCACGCAGTATTCGGTGTTCACGAAAATCTCCGTCTGCTCCTCTTCGAGCCCGGAGTCGTGGTCGTGGTTGCCCATTATTGTCGCGAACGGAATCTTGCGCTCAACAACGGGTGCAATGAGACGCTCGAACTGCCTTTTGAACGACTCCATGTCGATGTCGTCGCGCGACGCCGCGCATATGTCGCCCATGTAAACCGCAAGATCGGGCTTGAGCGCGTCGAGCGCGGTCTCGTGGAATTTCAGCGTGTCCGCGCGCTTTGCCTTGCCTTTTTCCGAGCTGACATCGTCGTTCTCGTGCGGGTCGCCGAAGAGCAGGATTTTGAACTCTCCGTCCTCGTTGAATCTGAATTGCTTGTCGTACATCTCAGTGCTCCTTATCTGAAAACGGCTTCTCTTATCGCCTCGCTCACCGTAGGGTGGGGGAACGCCGTATTTTTAATTTCTTCAACAGTCATTTTACTTGCGAGCATCTCCGCCGCGCCGTATATCAGCTCCGACGCATTGCCGCCCGCAATGTGAACTCCGAGCAGCCTGCCGCTTGTATTTTCTGATATTATCTTGCAGAATCCGTCCTGCCCGCCCTCGGCGAAAAATCTTCCGCTAGAGCGCAGTGGCGCTTCGCCGCAAATGGCGTCAATGCCTTTTGCGAGCGCACTTTCGAGCGTCTCGCCGATCGATGCCGCCTCGGAAAAAGTGAACACGACCTGCGGAATCGCGAGATAGTCTATCTCGTCAGTCTTGCCGAGAATATTGTTTATCGCCGCTGCCGATTCGCGGTATGCTGCGTGAGCTGACATAGCTTTTTGGTTCGCGTCTCCGGCGGCATAAACGCCGGGAACAGCAGTTTGCATGTGGCTGTCTGTATTGAGATTTTCAAGCCCGATGTTTTCGATCCCGAGCCCGTCATAACATGCCGTTCTGCCGGATGTGTTTATTATAACATCTGCTTCGGCTGTCTTTTCTTTTCCGCGCGCGTCGGTGTATTTGATACTTCTGCCGTCCGCCGAAACGGCCCTGCACGAAGTGAGAATATTTATCCCGCTCTTTTTGAGACTGCGCCGCAAAAATGCGCTTATGTCTTTGTCCATAGTCGGGGCGATTCTCTCCGCCTGCTCGATTACAGACACTCTGCATCCGAGCGCGTTCAGATATTCCGCCGCTTCAAGCCCCGATGCCCCACCGCCTATAATCGCGGCGCTTCTCGGTATTGCGTCAAGATTATATACATCGCTCACATCTGTGATATCCGCGCCGGGAATTTCAAGCTCCCTTGGTCGTGAACCCGTGCAGATGAGCAGATTTTTTGAATATATATCATTTTCGCCTGCGGCGGTTATGAACAGCCCGTCCGCCTTACCTTTTATATGAGCTTCTGCATTTATGACTTTCGCTCCCGCGTGTTCGAGCGAATCAGCGATGCCGCATTTCAGCTGACATATAACATCATTTTTGTGCGCGAGTGCAGCGCCGAGATTGAAATCCGCTTCTTTGCAGGTAACGCCGAATTTTTCGGAATCGAGTGCTTGCCTGAAAATCTTCGCGCTGTGGAGCATGGCTTTCGACGGTATGCAGCCTCGGTTCAGGCACACTCCGCCGAGCTCGTCTTTTTCTATGAGCGCCGTTTTCAGTCCGCTCTTTGCGGCTGTTATCGCCGCGCTGTATCCGGCGGGTCCGCCGCCGATAACGGCAAGGTCAAAGATATCCATAGGCGCTCCTTTCGCTTTTTTTTAATTATATCCGAAATTTGCCCTGCGGTCAATCGAACGCTCTGTTTTTTGTTGACTTTGAAGGCTGTAAGCATTAAAATTATCGTTGTATAAAATCTTTTGCTGTGAGGTATTCGATGAAAACACCGGCTTATCACAAATCTCTTGAAACGCTCCATGTAAACTGCCTTGAGCCGCGCGCTTATTTCATTCCCTTTGCGGATGAAAAAACCGCCGCTTCGCGCGAGCGCAGTGAGTCCGATTATTTTGTTCCGCTCTGCGGCGAGTGGGATTTCCGCTTCTTCAAAAGCTTTGAAGATGTCCTGCGCGAGCCGCCCGAATATGTCGGCGAGAGCGGATTTGATAAAATATCCGTACCGCGCAGCTGGCAGACCTATACCGACCGCGGCTACGATGTCCCGCTTTACAGCAACCTCGAATATCCTTTCCCGACCGACCCGCCGTTTGTCCCGGATGATAACCCCTGCGGGCTCTATGTCAGAAAATTTACGCTCGATGAAAAGCTCTCTTCACGCGATTTATTTTTGAACTTCGAGGGCGTGGATTCCTGCTTCTATGTCTGGCTCAACGGAAAGTTCGTCGGCTTCAGCGAGGTCTCGCACTGCACGAGCGAATTTGATGTCACGGACTTTGCAGTCAGCGGCGAGAACACCCTCTGCGTGCTGGTTGTCAAGTGGTGCCCCGGCACTTATCTTGAGGATCAGGATTGCTTCAGATTCTCGGGAATTTTCCGCGAGGTCTATCTGCTCGCGCGCGGAAAAGAGAGACTTGATGATATCTTTGTCAAAAGCTATGTTTCCGATGATTTCAATTCAGCCGAACTTCGCGTTGAAGCGAAACTCAGCATACCTTGCGATATAAAATATAAGCTCGTCGCGCCGAACGGAGTTACTGTGTCCGAAGGTGTCGGCGGCGAAAAGTTCAACATAAGCGTCGATTCTCCCGTTCTCTGGAACGATGAACAGCCCGAGCTTTATGAACTCTGGCTGACCGTCGGCGACGAAATCGTTCTGCTCGATACTGCGGTGCGCCGCTTCGAGATAAAGGACGGGATATGCCTTCTAAACGGAAAAGCAATCAAGGCTCGCGGTATCAACCGCCACGACTCAAACCCCGTCACGGGTCACGCCGTCACGCTCGACGATATGATTGAGGATATTATGCTCATAAAGCGCGCCAACTGCAATATGATCCGCACGTCGCATTATCCCAACGATCCGCGCTTCCCCGCGCTGTGCGATAAATACGGCATAATGCTGACCGACGAAGCCGATATCGAGACCCACGGCATGGGCTACGACTGGAAGGGCGAATGGGACTGGACGCGCTGGTCGCATCTCTCGTCCGCTCCCGAGTGGCGCGAGGCTTATGTCGACAGGGCAAAGAGACTCTTTGAGCGCGACAAGAACCACGGCTGTGTCGTGCTCTGGTCGCTCGGCAACGAGTCGGGAGCGGGTGTCAACCACCGTGCGATGGCGCAGTATATCCGCTCGCGCGACGACCGCGCACTTGTCCACTATGAGAACTCCCATCTCGAGTTCAAGGCTGTCCCCGAGGGCGAGAATTTTGCCGATATCTCGGATGTCGAGAGCCGTATGTACGCCGGCACGGAATATATAGAGAACTATCTCAATAATAAAGAATATACGAAGCCTTTTTATATGTGCGAATATGTCTGCTCGATGAGCACGGGTGATGTCTATCCGTTCTGGGATCTTGTCGAGAAGTATGACAACAATTTCGGCGGCTGTATCTGGGAGTGGTGCGACCATGCGGTCAATGTCCCGGATGAAAACGGCAATGCACGCTATTTTTACGGCGGTGACTTCGGCGATTTCCCGAATAGCTCCATTTGCTGCATCGACGGACTCGTCTATCCCGACCGCACTCCGCGCCCCGGCTATTTCGATATGAAGCGCGTCTATCAGCAGTATTCGGCTGCATATAATGGCGATGGCAGCGTGACCGTCACGAGCCGCAGACGTTTTACTTCTCTCGACGATACGGCGATCCACTGGACTCTTTCAGAGAATGGCAAGACTGTTTCGGAGGGCATGACTGCTGTACTTTCAACACCCGCGCAGGGGAGCACGACTGTAAAGCTTTTTGACCCCGCGGATTTTGACTCGCTCCCGTCCTGCCTGCTGACTCTGAGCTTTGTCTCGACAAAAGATACTCCTTGGGCGGAAAAAGGCTTTGAAACGGGCTTCGAGCAGTTTGTACTCAAGGACTATACGCCCTATGTGCCAAAAGACGGCAGAGTCGAGCTCAGCGAAAATGACCGCTTCGCGGTTATCAAGGCTGGAAATATCGCCTATACTTTTGATAAGCCCTACGGACGCATATCTTCTATAACCTGCGGCGGTAAAGAGCTGCTGAGCGCACCCGTTGAGCCGCAGATCTGGCGCGCGCCCTGCTATAACAGAGGTTCGTCGGAAATGTGGAGACTCAAGAACTTCAGATATGCCGCGCAGAAAACATATTCCTGCCTTGTCTGCGAAACTGACGGCGGCGTGTGCATCAAGACGAAGATAGCAATCGGCGGCCCGTCCTGCCCGCCGGTTATCCACGCCGATGTTGATTACAAATTCACGCCCGACGGCTGTGTTACGCTCTGCTTTGACGGCGACGTTATCGAGAAATGCCCGATACTGCCGAAAGTCGGCTACAGGCTCTTTATGCCTGTGAAAAATGAAAGCATCAGCTATTTCGGCTTCGGCCCGAAAGAAGCTTATGTCGACAGATACAAGTCTCAGCGTCTCGGACTCTGGAACACAACGGCGACGGATAATTTTGAGCATTATATCCGCCCGCAGGAGAACGGCGCGCATTACGGCACCCGTTTTGCCGAGGTTTATTCAAACGCGGCGGGACTCAGATTCGAGCCGTTCGGCATGGAGCATTTCAGCTTCAATGCCCAGCATTTCACGGCGCAGATGCTCGAAGATACGAAGCATGATTTTGAACTTGAGCCCCTTGAAGATACCGTTGTCAGCCTCGATTGGCGCATGACGGGAATCAGCGAGGCGGAGTATCACAACGACCCTGAGCGTGCACTTCGCCGTATTGACGAAAAGAAACTCAATTTCGGCTTTGTTATAAGACCGTTTGAAAAATAAGACTTCACGGGAGAGATACAATGTTTCTGAAAGAACTGCTTGAGGGCACGACCGTTGCGGGTGATTATCCGCAGGCGGATATATGCGATATAGTCTACGACTCGCGCAAGGCAAGACCGGGCACGGTATTTGTCTGCATGAAAGGCGAGACAACTGACGGACATAAATATGCAAAGAGCGCATACGACCTCGGCTGCCGCGTGTTCGTTGCGGAAGAGGCACTCAGCCTGCCCGAGGATGCAATCGTGCTGATGAGCGAAAACACGCGCCGCGACCTCGCGCAGATGAGCATAAATTTCTTCGGCCACCCTGCGGATGAGCTGAAAATGATAGGTATAACCGGCACGAAGGGCAAGACAAGTATAACTTATATCCTGCGCAGTGCGCTCGAAAACTGCGGCATAAAAACAGGCGTTATCGGCACTATCGGCGCGTTTTACGGCGACAAAAAAATACCGACCGTCAACACGACTCCCGAATCATATGAGCTTCAGAAAATTTTGCGCGAGATGGCAGACGGCGGTTGTGAGGCTGTCTGCATGGAGGTCTCATCGATAGGACTCAAGATGAGCCGTGTCTACGGCGTCGAGTTCTACGCCGGGATATTCACAAATCTTTCGCCTGACCATATCGGCGGAAACGAGCATAAGACGTTTGAAGAATACGCCTATTGGAAAAAGCAGCTCTATGTCCACAGCGGCTTCACTGTCGCTAACCGAGACGATGCGTTTTTTGATGATATCGCCGCCGCGTCAAAAGGCGAGGTGATAAGCTACGGCCTCGACGAAAAGTGCGATTACTATGCAGAGAATATAAATCCTCTGCGCCGCCCGGGCTTCCTCGGAATAGAGTTCGACTGCAAGAGCAAGTTCGACGCCCCGTGGCACGCGCAGGTCAGTATGCCGGGATTTTTCAGCGTCTACAATGTTCTTGCGTCCGTCGCGCTCCTGCGCAAGATGGGCATACCCGTTGAAAAAATGCGCGAGGCGTTTTCGCATGTGAGCATCGACGGCAGAATGCAGATAGTCCATGTCAGCGATGATTACAGCGTAATTATAGACTACGCTCACAACGGTCTTAGCATGGAGAATGTCATTGAGACCGTCCGCGATTATAAACCCAACCGCGTTGTTGCGCTCTTTGGCTCGACAGGCAACAAAGCGACTATCCGCAGGCAGGAGCTCGGTCTTGTCAGTGCGAAGATGTGTGATTTTATTATAATCACGAGCGATGACCCGGATTTTGAGGATCCGAATGCGATAATAGACGAGATAGCCGGCTGGGTCGAAAAAGGCGGCGGAGCGGGTAAGTATGTCAAGATAACCGACCGCGCCGAGGCGATAGAATATGCCCTCGACCATATGCAGAAAGGGGATATCCTCCTCCTGCTCGGCAAAGGGCATGAGCATTTCATGAAAGTGAAAGGCGAAAAAATATATTTCAGCGAGCTCGACTGCATTGCAAATTATATGAAAAAACACGGGATGAAGTAACTCTTATAAAAAGCACATATAAAAACACAAAACCCCGGAGGGTATTCCCTCCGGGGTCGCTTGCTTTTTATCAGCCGATTTCGATTCTTCTCGATGTCGGCACATTTTCTTCTTTCTTGGGCATCGTCAGGGTCAGAACGCCGTCCTTGTATTCGCCGGTGATGTCCTCGGTCTTGACGGACGAGACATCGAAGCTCCTGCTGAACGAGCCGTAAGACCTCTCGCGGCGGACAAAGTTGCCTTTGTCATCCTTCTTCTCGGTCTCGTTGCTGCGCTCTGCGCTGATGGTCATGTAGCCGTCTTCAATGTCGACATGAATGTCTTCCTTCTTGAATCCGGGCAGCTCTGCCTCGAGCACATATTCCTTGCCGTTGTCCTTTATATCAGTCTTGAAGTCTGTTGCGGCCATGTCGCCCCAGAAGTTCTTCTCGAAGTTTTCCATATCTCTGAAAGGATTAAAGAGTGCACGCTGATGTCTGCGTTCATAAGGTGTAAGTTCAAACATAATTGATTCCTCCGTTTGATGTTTATTGTTATTCATGTTGAAGTGATTGTTTTATTTGTCTGACTGCTTTCCGATTTCCATCGGACTCACTCTCTTTCTTCTCCGGGGCTCTTGCTCCCTTCGTTTGATTATATAGTACCCCTGCTTTGTTAAAAAAGAATACAGTGATATGTGAACAAATTGTAAATACTTAGCACTCTAATTAAAAGAGTGCTAAAACGCGTTCAAAAACACCGCACAGGTTTTTATCATACGCGGGACATGGGCGGAATATAAATGCATTGACATTTTCTGTTAAGGAGAGGAATGCGATGCAAATCAACGTTATAACGCAGTCGGTCGGTGTCGAAGAGACGCTCGGCAGCTGCACTGCGGAACAGCCGATAGATGCCGATATAACCCTGCCGGATTATTGCCCGGATATCAGGCGCGTGCTCAAATGCCTTGTCACTCCGCGCATAACCGCAGTCCAGACCGCGGGCGACAGAGCGACGGCGGATGGCTCAGCCGGCGTGTGCGTCATCTATGCCGACGAGCAGGGGACGGTCTGCTGCTTCGAGCAGACATACCCGTTTTCAAAATACGCCGATCTCAAGGGTGCGGATGAAAACTGCTGCGTGAATGTGCGCGCCTATACTCAGTATGCCAACTGCCGTGCCGTCAGCCCGCGCAGGCTCGATATCCACGCCGTGGTCAGCGTGGCGTTCAGCATATCCGGAGTAAAAGAAGAGGAGATAATAACCGGAGCAGAGGGCGCGGGAATCCAGCTCAGATGCTGCGACAGCCGCACTGCAAGCCTCGTCGCCTGCACCGAGACTGCGTTCCCGATGAGCGAGACCGTGCCTCTGCCCGACGGCGACCCGGCGGTGTCCTGCGTGCTGAGCGCGCAGGCGGCGGCGCTCGCTCAGGAGATAAAAGTCATCAGCAACAAACTGCTCGTCAAGGGCGAACTCACCGTCAGCGCGGTCTGCCGCGGCGAGGGCGGCGAGATATTCAGCTTCGGCCATTCCATGCCGATAAGCCAGATAATAAATCTCGAGGGAATTGACGAGGACTGCACCTGCTGCGTCTGCCTGCCCGTCACTTCGCTCGAAGTCCTGCCGAAGGCCGACCAGGCTGGCGACAACAGACTGATTGATATCAGCGCGCGCGTCGGCGCGGGAGTCAAGGCTTATCGCGAGCTGAGCTTCCCGACCGTCACCGATGCCTATTCCGTCTGCTGCGACCTTGAAACAAAGAGCCGCAATGTCGATTTCGCGGTCATTGCCGATAAGTTCAACGATACTTTCACCTGCCGCAGCACGCAGGATCTGCCGGAGGCGAGACAGATTTTGGCTCTCTGGTGCTCCGACTTATCCAAGAGTGTGGCGCAGGACTCCGACGGAATAATAATCTCCGGCGAACTGACACTACATTTTCTCTATACCGATGCCGAATCCCAGCCATGCTACGCCCAGCGGCAGACGAACTACGAATACCGCCGGGCGGTCAGAAAGTGCGGCGATCTCAAGTGCTCGCCGTGCATCGAGATAACCGCCGCGAGCGCCGCCTGCGCTTCGGGCAGTGCCGATGTCAGGGTCGAGATGAATATTTCCGGCTGCATCTTCGACAGCGTCCGCCGCAAGACCGTCACTTCTATAGAATGCTCCGATTCCGACGGCAAAAAGACGGGCGGCGCCGCGCTGACGGTCTATTTTGCGGATGCGGGCGAGGAGATATGGGATATCGCGAGGCGGTATAACACGACCGTTGAAGCGGTGGAGCAGGAAAACGGCATAACGGGCGAAACGGTGGCGCAGAAATGTATGCTGCTGATACCCGGAGTCTGAGGAGGGATAACCGTGCAGGAGAGAAATATTTACAGCGACATTGCAAAGCGCACTCAGGGCGATATTTATATCGGCGTTGTCGGCCCTGTCAGAACCGGAAAATCAACGTTTATAAAGCGTTTTATGGATGCCCTCGTTCTGCCGAATATCGAGAGCCAGAGCGTGCGCGACCGCGCGACCGATGAGCTCCCGCAGTCCGCGGCGGGGCGCACAATAATGACCACCGAGCCGAAATTTATCCCGGAAAATGCGGTTGAGATATCGCTCCAAGCGGAGGCGACATTCCGCGTGCGGCTCATAGACTGCGTGGGATATATCGTCCCGAGCTCCCTCGGCTATATCGAGGGCGAGAGCCCGCGAATGGTAAAAACCCCGTGGTTCGAGCATGAGATACCGTTCAATATGGCGGCGGAGATAGGCACACAGAAGGTCATCAGCGAACATTCGACAATAGGTCTTGTCATAACGACCGACGGCTCGATAAGCGAGATTCCGCGCAGCGAATATGAAGAAGCCGAAGGCAGGGTAATATCAGAGCTCAAAGGGCTCAAAAAGCCTTTTGTTGTTCTATTGAACAGCACGAATCCGGAGTCCGACGAAGTCAAAAATATGGCGGCGTCGCTGACCGATAAATACGGCGTGCCCGTCATGCCCGTAAACTGCCTCGAGATAGGCGAGGAGGAGATAAAAGAGATTCTCACTCAGGTGCTCTTCGAGTTCCCCGTCAAAGAAGTCAGTGTCGGTCTGCCGGGTTGGGCTATGACTCTCGGCCGCGATCATTGGCTGCGCTCGGGACTTTGCAGCGCCGTGAGCGAAGCGGCGCAGAACCTCCGCACCCTCCGCGATGTAAAACACCTCGCCGAGGATATCTGCGCGTGTGAATATGTGACGGGCGCAAAGATAGCGAAAATGGATCTGTCCTGTGGCGCGGCGCGGATAGAGGCGCAGATAGACGGCAGTCTCTTCTATAAGATACTCGCCGAGGAGACGGGACTCGATATCTCCGGTGAGCAGGATCTGATGAGCTGCATGCGCGAACTCGCCGCCGTGCGTCGCGAATATGAGCGGCTCAAGGGCGCGCTCGACGAAGTTGAAGCGACGGGCTACGGAATAGTCATGCCGTCGCTCGATGAATTGAGCCTCGAAGAGCCGGAGATAATGCGCCAGGGCGGCAGATACGGCGTGCGCCTGCGCGCCTCCGCTCCGTCGATACACATGATGAAGGCGAATATAACAACCGAGGTCGCGCCGATAGTCGGCTCGGAGTCCCAGTCAGAGGAACTCGTCAACTATATGCTCAAGGAGTTCGAGGAGGACCCGACGAAGATATGGGAGTCGAATATCTTCGGCAAGTCCCTGCATGAGCTCGTCAACGAGGGACTGCACAACAAGCTCTATCGTATGCCCGCCGCGGCGCGTATGAAGCTGCAGGAGACGCTCGAAAAAGTCATCAACGAGGGATGCAGCGGACTCATCTGCATCATCCTGTAAAATAATATCGGCTGTGCCCGAAGTTTAGGCGCGGCCGATATTTTTTATATTAGCTCTTGACACAAACAAATGTTCTGATATATAATGTGTGCGAACAAATGTTTGAAATCTGGTGAGAACGTGGATCTGTTTGACAAGCTGGAGATACTTTCCGATTCGGCGAAATATGATGTCGCCTGCACGAGCAGCGGAACGGACAGATCCTCAGGCGGCGAGGGGATAGGCAACGCCGCAGCGTGCGGCATATGCCACAGCTTCGCGGCGGACGGCAGATGTATATCACTGCTGAAAGTTCTCATGAGCAATGCCTGCGTTTTTGACTGCAAATATTGCGTCAACCGCGTCTCCAACGATGTCCGCCGCGCGACATTTTCGCCGCGTGAGCTCGCGGAGCTGACGATGAATTTTTATCGCCGCAATTATATCGAGGGGCTTTTCCTCTCGTCCGCCGTCGTTGGCAGTCCCGATTATACCTGCGAGCGTATGATTGAGACTCTGCGCATCCTGCGCGAAGAATACAGGTTCGGCGGATATATCCACGCCAAGGCGATCCCGGGCGCGGATAACGCGCTGATAACCCGCCTCGGTATGCTTGCGGACAGAATGAGCGTTAATATCGAGCTGCCGTCGAACAACAGCCTGCAAACTCTCGCGCCGGACAAAACAAAGGAGTCGATACTCCGCCCGATGGGGCTTATTACAAATAAGATAAAAGAGAGCTCGGCGGAGCTTGTCAGATATAAACATGCGCCGCGCTTCGCCTCCGGCGGTCAGAGCACTCAATTGATAGTCGGCGCAACGCCTGACAGCGACTATCAGATAATGTCGCTCTCCGCCGCACTCTATAAGAAATACGAGCTCAAGCGCGTGTTCTATTCGGCGTATATCCCGGTCGTCGAGAATCCGCTTCTGCCCGCGAAAACAACGGAACCGCCGCTTCTGCGCGAGCACAGACTCTATCAGGCGGATTGGCTTTTGCGCTATTACGGCTTCGATGCGAACGAACTGCTCGATGAAAAGCACCCGTTCTTAAACCCCTATGTTGACCCGAAATGCAACTGGGCGCTCAATCATATGGAGCTGTTCCCGCTTGAAATAAACCGCGCAACAAAGGAAGAACTGCTTAGAATACCCGGCGTCGGCGTGCGCAGTGTTCAAAGAATTTTGGCGGCTCGGCGTGTTTCGCCGCTGAGCTTTGAAGATCTCAAAAAACTCGGCGTGGTGCTCAAACGTGCCCAGTATTTTATAACCTGCAAGGGCAAACATTTGGCGGGACTCAATGTCAATCCCGACAGAGTCCTCGGTTCGCTCATTTCCGAGCGGTGTCAGTCGCTTTTGCCGAATATGCAGGGCGAACAGCTGAGTCTGTTCGACAACAGGATAACAAGAGAGGATGTAGTACAATGTCTGCACGGTCAGATGTAACATATGTATATGACGGTTCGTTCGAGGGACTTCTGACGGCTGTTTTTGAGAGCTTTGAGAGCCGCGAGCTGCCGTGTTCTATCGTCGCGGAGGATGAGTTCGTGCCGACTCTCTTCGCGTGCAAAACCGTTGACACCGATCCGCAAAAGGCGGACAGAGTCCGCCGCGGGCTCAAAAATGTCAGCGCCGATGTCTGGAACGCCGTGCGGCTCGGGTACCTGACCTGCGTCGAGGACAGGGGAACGCTCATCAACGATTTTGTGCATATGGTGATGCACTACGGCGCGGGTGTCATGCGTATGCTCGCCGACGACACCGTTTCGCGCCTGACGAAAGCCGTCCGCGCCCTCAAGCAGGAGAGCCATAAATATACCGGCTTTGTCCGATTCAGCATCAGCGAGGATAATACCCTCACTTCAATTATAGAGCCGAAAAATTCCGTCCTGCCTCTGCTCGCGCCGCATTTCTGCGACAGATATCCGAACGAATCGTTTCTCATATATGACAAGACCCATTCGCAGGCGCTCGTCTGGCATAACAGGCAGAAAATGATTATCCCGTTAGACGGCTTCGAGCAGCCGCAGGCGGGGGACGAGGAGCTGTATTTCCGCGCGCTGTGGAAGCATTTCTATGATACGGTAGCTATCGAGGCGCGGTATAATCCCCGATGCCGCATGAACTTCATGCCCAAACGCTATTGGAATCAGCTCCCGGAGATGGATGAGAGCAATTCTCCCGATGCCGTGCGCGAAGTCAAAAGAATCGGAGCATAAAAAAGCAGGAGCCGTGGGACTCCTGCTTTTGATATTTTTTCAATCCTGCGCGTGGTTTGAAAGCTTGATTTCGTCGTTGTCCGTGAATTCTGCGATGATTCCGTTTTCGTCAACCGTCGCGAATATCGCGCTGTGGCTCTTCATTGTGAGCGTCCATTTGACATCGGGATATATCTTCCCGAGCCTGTTTGTGATTATCGCTATCTTCGGCGAAAGTCCCTTTGCGAATTTCCACGAGGTCGAGCCGTAGTAGCCGTGGTGTCCGACCTTGAGCAGATCCACCTTATGAAGCTGCGGCAGAAGTAAGCCCTCGAGTCCGGTGGTTCTCGTTATGTCCGCGGCGAGGAATGCGCTTTTTTTGCCCTTTTCGACCATCGTTCCGACGGATTCGGCGTTTTCGCCCTGCCCGTGAAGACGCGCGTCATCGAGTGCTGTATTGTAGAAAGTAAGCGTGAAGTCGCCAAATTTGAACGGCTCGCTCGGTATCTCGGAAGTAACAACTGTGCCCCTGTTCTGAAACGCCTTTACCGTGTCTGCGTATGTTGTTTCGATGCCCCAGCCGTTGTATTCGTATTCGTGGGCAATCTCGCGGTTGACGGGCTTTATGTAGAATGTCTTTACCGTGATATCCGGGTCGTTGGCTATCGCCTCAAATGTGCCGACATGGTCGTAGTGATTGTGCGTGCCGAGCGCAAATTCAAGCGTTACTTTGCCCTCTGCGTCGCCGGCAGCCTTTTTCAGATATTTTATAACAGCCTCTTCGCTGCCGTTGTAGCTGAGCTTCCTGCGCGGATTGCGGTCGCCCTCGCCGGAGTCGATGAGCGCGAATTTTCCGTTTGATTCTATGAGTATTGCGTCGGAGTTATAGGTGTTGAGAAAATGTATCCTGTCCGCCGTGCCGTCCGACGAAAACTGCGCCGGGGTGATTTCAAATTTATTCTGATATCTGTTGCACATCGCAACGCAGATTATATCCAGCAAAAAGACCGAAAGCATTATCGCCATCATTATCCATGTCGCAATTTTTTTGATTAGCTTGTCTCTTGTCATATTCCCTCCGAAGCGCAAAAATAAAAACGCTTTTAAAAGTATATCATACTTTTTTAGTAAATGTCCATATGCAGACGCGCCAAAAAGCGCCGAATTTAATTGTATTCGGCGCTTTTTTGTGATATCATATACATATTAAGTGCGATACTAATCTTGATTTTCACCCTTGGGGTCGATAGCCTGCATTATCAGCGAGCCGAAGAGCATGACTCCCATGCTCGGGCGGATGCAGTCTAGTGCGTCCTTTGCGAGATATATGCATCTCCAGTAGTCGAATCCGCGCCCCGCGAGCAGCAGCGCGCAGACGGCGAGAGTGAAGAACAGCTCAAAAATAATGACCGCGCCGAGCAGCATCCTGCGCGAAACGGGATTTATGTAGCTTAAATTTTCTGCGATTTTTTCTTTTATGCCGCGCATATCTTCACCTCCGTTTGTTTGATTCTAACCCGGAGTGCGATTTTGCGCAATGCAAAGATTTTTACTTTTGAGGAAAGGAGAGGAAAACGAATGTCCGTCGGAATATCCACCGCTTGCTTTTATCCCGCGGCGACCGAAGAGGCTCTGCGCTGCGTCGCCGAAGCGGGAGCAAAAGTTACCGAGGTGTTTTTTTACTCGCCGTCGGAATTGGAGCCGGATTTTCTCCGCCGCATTTCGTCTATAGCCTCTGACAGCGGTATCCGCATCCGCTCGATACATCCGTTTACCTCGTTCGCCGAGGGGTATATCCTCTTCAGCCAGTATGAGCGCCGCTTCGACGATTACAGGGAGTTTTACAAAAAATATTATGCCGCCGCATCTGCGATAGGCGCGAAAATAGTTGTGCTCCACGGCGCAAAGCTGCCGGTGAATATCAGCACGGACGAATACGCCGAGCGCCTCGATTTGCTCGTCAGCGACGCGCAGGAACAGGGGATAATTCTTGCCCAGGAAAATGTTGTCCATCATAACGGGCAGACGCCGGAGCTTATGAATGAACTGAAAGCGCGCCTCGGTGCGAATTTTCATATGGTGCTCGACATCAAGCAGGCGTATCTCGCCGGGGTCGACCCGATAGAATTTTTCAGGGAGTTTTCCGATAATATCTGCCACATACACTTGAGCGACCACGACGAGAATCACAAGTGCATTCCGCCGTTTGACGGAAAATTCGATTTCGCCGCCCTCTTTTCGCTCATGAAAGAAACCGGATATTCCGGCGACTGCGTTATCGAGCTCTACCGTTCGGGCTTCGAGCGCATAGATCAGCTGACCGATTCGATGCGAAGACTCGAAAAGCTTGACATTTGACCGTTTTTGTGCGATAAATATTATATGTTCATCAGGGAGTGATAGCTTTGAAGTGTCCGTTCTGTGGTTTTGAAGAGAGCAAGGTCATCGACTCGCGTCCCACCGACGAGGGCGAGAGAATACGCCGCCGCCGCGAATGCATCAGCTGCGGCAAGCGTTTTACGACCTATGAGATAATCGAGACCGTGCCGATAGTCGTCGTCAAAAAGGACAAATCGCGTGAGGTTTTTGACAGAAACAAGCTTTTCAACAGCATGCTCAAGGCGTGCGAAAAGCGCCCGGTCTATATGGAACAGCTCGAAAAGGCAGTCAGCGAGATTGAGGCTGTGCTCCAGAATTCGCTCGACCGCGAGGTGACAACCGTCTATATCGGCGAGCTCGCGATGGAGAAGCTCAAGAGCATCGACGAAGTCGCCTATGTTCGCTTCGCTTCCGTCTACAGGCAGTTCAAGGATATCAATACGTTCATGGATGAGCTTGCAAAACTGCTTAAAGAAAAATAAAAAAGCAAGGATCGCTCCGGCGGTCCTTGAATTTTTATCGCAATATAAATTTTACTTCGACTCCCTTAACGCGGGGAATATAAAAATATATTTGCTGTAGGACGCGAAGGTAGAGGGCGGATATCACACCGTTCAACTATTAATGTATATTAAGCCATAATCATGGCGCAAATTTTTTCTTCTCGTTGCCAAAGCTGTGATAAAGTGATAAAATCTAATCAACATATATTAATGGATGGGGTAAAAGTGAAGTTTGTCAAAATAAATCTGAAAAACAACTGCAAGTCGGCGGGAAAGTATCTGCTGACTTTTCTGAAATGGTTCGCTCTCGCCGCAGTCACGGGAGCCGTCGGCGGCGCGGTCGGCGCGCTGTTTCATCTGAGCGTCGAATATGTTACCGGCGTGCGCAAGGCTCATTCGTGGATAGTATTTCTGCTGCCCATCGGCGGACTTGTGATAGCGGGGCTATATAAGCTTTCCGGCAAAAAAGATATCGGCACTAACGAGATACTCGATGCCGTGCGCTCGCCGCAGGGCGTGCCGGTTTTGCTCGCGCCGCTGATATTTGTCTCAACTGTTATAACGCACCTCTTCGGCGGCTCCGCCGGACGAGAGGGCGCGGCTCTTCAGCTCGGCGGCAGCATCGCGGGACTGATAGGCAAAATAGCCCGCCTCGATGAAAAAGATATGCATATCATGACTATGTGCGGCATGAGCGCCGTGTTCTCCGCGCTTTTCGGAACGCCGATAACCGCCGCCGTTTTTGCCCTCGGTGTTATCAGCGTCGGTGTCATTTACTATGCAGGTCTGCTCCCGTGCGTCGTGTCCGCGTTCGTCGCATATTTTATCTCGACCCTTATGGGCACTGAGCCTGTCGCGTTTACAGTCTCGAATATCCCTGCATTCTCGCTTAAGAGCTGCCTGCTTACCGCTCTGCTCGCCGCGATATGCGCTCTGCTGAGCATCGGATTCTGCCTCGGTCTGCACGGCACGCATAAACTCTTTGCAAAGCTGTTTAAAAATACTTTTGTCCGCGCAGTCGTCGGCGGATTGATAATCGTCGCGCTGTCCCTTATCTGCCGAAGTGGGGATTACAACGGTGCGGGAATGGATATAGTTGAACGCGCCATCGGCGGCAATGCGAAACCAGAGGCGTTCCTGCTCAAATTTATCTTCACCGCCGTCACCGTCGGCTCGGGATACAAGGGCGGCGAGATAGTCCCGACTTTCTTCGTCGGCGCGACTTTCGGCTGCGTTGTCGGCGGACTTATCGGGCTCGATCCCGGATTTGCCGCGGCTGTCGGACTCGTCTCGCTTTTCTGCGGCGTTGTCAACTGTCCGCTCGCTTCTATATTCCTGAGCATAGAACTCTTCGGCGCGCAGGGTATGCCGCTGTTTGCGCTCGCTGCCGCCGTGAGCTATCTGCTCTCCGGCTATTACGGACTCTACAGCAGCCAGAAAATAGTCTATTCAAAACTCCGCGCAGAGCTTGTAAATATAAACGCAAAGTAAATTATTGACTTTGTACCCGTTAACTGATAAGCTTATTTCAAACAATTAGTGGGAGGGAAAATATGGATGCATTAAAAGCAAAAAAAGGATTTATATGTGATATGGACGGTGTCATATATCACGGAGACAGACTGCTTCCGGATGTCAAAGAGTTCGTGGAGTGGCTATATAAAGAAAACAAGTCGTTCCTGTTCCTTACGAATTCGAGCGAACGCTCGCCGCGTGAGCTTCAGCAGAAGCTTGAGAGAATGGGACTTTACGTTGACGAGAGCCATTTTTATACCAGTGCCCTCGCAACGGCAAAATTTATCAGCAGTCAGAAGCCCGGCTGCTCGGCGTATGTTATCGGCGCGCCCGGACTCGTCAATGCGCTCTATGACCAGGGTATCACAATGAACAGCATCGACCCGGATTATGTCATAGTCGGCGAGACTTCGAGCTATAACTATGAGACGGTCGTCCATGCGTCGAACCTCGTCAGAAACGGCGCGAAGCTCATCGGCACAAATACCGATCTCACGGGTCCCGTCGAGGACGGCATCGTTCCCGCGTGCCGCGCGCTCATATCTCCGATAGAGATGGCGACGGGCAAGAAGGCGTATTTCGTCGGCAAGCCCAATCCGCTCATGATGCGCACGGGACTCAAGATGCTCGGCGTCCATTCGGCGGAGGCTGCGATGATAGGCGACAGAATGGACACGGATGTCATTGCGGGCATCGAAACCGGTCTTGACACAGTCCTCGTCCTCTCCGGAGTCACAAGCCTTGAGGATGTCAATCTCTATCCCTACAGACCCACATATATATTCAATGGCGTCGGCGACGTCTTTTCAGAAATATAACAAAAACGGAGAGTTAAAATGCATTACGAAAACAACTGGGAATCGCTCAACAGCCGCCATGTGCCGGATTGGTTCGCGGATGCGAAGTTCGGCATATTCATCCACTGGGGTCTCTATTCCGTACCGGCGTATACCGAAAAAGGGCAGTATGCCGAGTGGTATATGCAGCAGATACGCGACGAGAACAGCGCCGCGCGCAAGTTCCACGACAGGGTGTATGCCCCCGGAACGCAGTATGAGGACTTTGTCAGCGGCTTCAAGGCGGAACTTTTTGATGCCGACGAGTGGGCGCAGCTCTTTGAAAAGTCCGGCGCAAAGTATATAAACCTCGTCTCGAAGCACCATGACGGCTTCTGCCTGTTCAAGAGCGACTATGCGTGGAACTGGAACAGCGTCGATGTCGGACCTCACAGGGACTTTTGCGGCGAGCTGAAAGCCGCGCTCGAAAAGACGGATGTTAAGTTCGGCGTCTACCATTCGGTTTATGAGTGGTTCCATCCGCTCTATCTCAAAGATCCCGAGGAATATGCCGTAAAGCATCTTATCCCGATGCTCAAGGAGCTTATAACAAAATATGAGCCATGGACTCTGTTCACGGACGGGGAGTGGGATCACCCGAGCTCCGTCTGGCACTCGACCGATTTCCTCCAGTGGCTCTATAACGAATCGCCTGTCAAAGATACGATAGTCCCCAATGACCGCTGGGGCAGGGAGACAAGAGGACGCCTGGGCGGCAATTTCACCACCGAATACGACATAATCGACAACGGCAGACGCATCGAAGAGGTCGAGCTCGACCGCCCGTTCGAGGAGTGCCGCGGTATCGGCGCATCGTTCGGACTCAACCGCATCGAGGGCGTTGACGAATATCTGAGCAGCAAGGAACTTATCGAAACGCTCTGCTCGCTCGTCTCAAAGGGCGGCAACTTCCTGCTCAATATCGGCCCCGCCGCGGACGGCACTATTCCTGTCATCATGCAGGAGCGCCTGCTCGATATGGGCAAGTGGCTCAGTGTTAACGGCGACGCTATCTACGGCACGCGCATTTATACCAAAGCACCGCAGGAGGGTACATATTACACCAGAAAGGGCGACAAGGTCTACGCGATAACGAACGCCTATCCGTTTGGCAGCCTCACGCTCGACAAGGTGGATTACAATCCGGATATAAAGGCGAAGCTTTTAGCGCATGACGCGCCCATAGCCGTCGAAAACGACAACGGCAAAGCAAAGCTCGTCTTCCCGCAGATAAACCCCGACGAAATGAAATGCGGCTGGCTCTATGCCTTTGAACTCGACGGAGTGAAGTAATTATATTAAATTTGTTTGAATGTTGATATTTTATGCAGGCTTCTGCGAATCTTGAAATTTTGATAGTTGTCTGAAGCTGGACGCAGTTATGGTTATATTTTAATTTGAGAACTGAGTACCATAATGCTTAAAATGGATGTTTGTGAGCCGTAAGAAAGAAGTGATTTTGTTGGGTAATATTACTTTCACTGATGGTGTATTGCAAAATAGCGATTATGAAAAAGATAAGCAACAATTTAATGAATCAGAAGTGAAAGAAATCATTGTGCCTATTGGCATAAGGACTGACGGTGAATCGTTTTTTCAGAATATAAGTGAAATACCACATTTATTAGTGTGCGGCGTTTCCGGTTCAGGCAAAACATCCTTTATTCAAACAGTTATAACATATTTGGCAATCAATTATCGCTCCGAAGAAGTTAACTTTTTAATTTATGACTCAAAATATGTGGATTACAGTATGTTTAATACATTGCCTCATATTGTTATGCCGGTTATAAAAGATGATAAGAAAGCAATAGATGTAATTTCACAGTTGTCAGTTGAGTGTAATTGGCGACTTAAACAATTGACGAATCGCTCGGTGAGAGATATATTTTCGTACAATAAGCAGTGTGATATAACTGCAAAAGAAAGATTACCACATTTATTTGTTGTTTTAGATGACTTTTCTTCCATGCGGCTTGATGTTGAGACAACTGCTTTGCTAAAAAATATTCTATCAATTGGTCGGGCAGTAGGAATCCATTTTATTTTTGTAACATCCGCAGTGTCACCATCAAAAATTCTTGTAAAAGATATTTTAACATATGTGCCTGGCAGAATTTGTTTCTGTGTCTCGAATGGGATTGATTCAAAACTTGTAGTAGATAAAACTGGAGCTGAAAATCTTAGTATTCCGGGTGAACTAATATTTAAATGGCGAAATGATTTTGTGAAATGTCAGGGAATGTATACGACGTATGAAGATATCCAAAAAACAATAAAAAAAGTTCCAATGTCGGAAAGAAAAAGTACTTATGCTTTTGAAAGTATGAAAATCAAGAGCCTTGATAACTTCAGTAGTGAGCAGAGCTTGCAAACTATTATGAAAGCTTTGGATGAAGAGGAACTTTTTCTTGATGCTGTGGATGTTGTATTTGAGGCGGGTCAAGCATCGGTGCAGTTGATTCAGCGTCGGTTAAGGTTGGGATATGCACGCTCAGCTCGCCTTATTGATAGAATGGAAGAGTGCGAAATTATAGGTTCGTATGCAGGAGCAGAACCGCGTGAAATCAATATGACATGGGCGCAATGGCAGACTATAAAGAATAAAATACTTGAAAATTCCAAAAGTGTAGAAAATGCATATGATCCTTCTGGAATTTCATCAGATAAAGTGCTAGACAAAGTCTTTGACGATGAAGAAAGTCCCGATATAATAATGCGCAACTTTCCACGATTTAATTTTAACAATGTTGGATTGCGTGTAAATGAAAATCAAATCGAAATTTCAATCAGGTCTAAAACAAAAGGCGGTTCATATATTTCAACAGCTTCATTTAATGGAAAAAGTGTTGCCGAGATAACATATAGAAAACCGCATATGCTTTCTTGCGGCTATATCCAGTTTGGTATAAAACCAAATGTAGAAATTATTAATAATACCCCTCATCTAAAAAAGGTTACAGAAAAGAATCTTCAGGACATTCTGAAAATAAAATTCAATAAAAGAGTTGAGAACACAATAAAATCATTTGTGATTCAAATCTCTCAGGATATTGGTATTCTGTTAAATGAGCTATAATCTTCTGCTATACCGGTGAACGCTTAGTATATTTTGCTTGAATATTAATTGCTCTTATTTGAACCGTCGCACAGATTTATTCAAAGAATCTTTGATTTTAGACATTGTTTTTTCTGAAAATTAATTTTATCTCTTTGCAATGTAGAAAGTTAAAAAAATTTTGTCAAAACACTTGCAAAATCAATTATGGTGTGGTATTATTGATGAGCTTTCCGGGTGTGGCGCAGCTGGTAGCGCGCTTGACTGGGGGTCAAGAGGCCGTGAGTTCAAGTCTCGCCACTCGGACCATATGAAAGCCTCAGAACAGTGAGTTTTGAGGCTTTCATTTTTTATCTGTAAATATTTTGCGGAGGCTGAAACGATATGGCAAAAATAATCGGAACAAACATACCAAACATCCCGTGGGAGGATAAGCCCGCAGGATTTGAATATCCCGTGTGGCGTTACAGCGGCAATCCCGTTATCACCCGCGACAATCTGCATATGGCGAACAGCATTTTCAATTCCGCTGTTGTGCCTTACGGCTCGGGCTTTGCCGGAGTTTTCAGGGCGGATATCCGCTCGCGCGCCCATAAGCTCGTTGTCGGCTTCAGCAAAGACGCGATAAACTGGGAGCTTGAGAATAAATATATCTTCAACGGCTACGATCCGCGCCTGTGCAAGCTCGACGGAAAATACTATCTCTCGTGGGTCAATCTCACCCCTCACGGCACAACTATCGGCATAGCATATACAGAGGATTTCAAGAGCTGGACTCAGCTTGAGGATGCCTGCTATCCCGTTGCCCGCAACGGCGTTCTTTTCCCGCGCAAGGTGAACGGCGAGTATCTTCTGCTTATTCGCCCGTGCGACAGGGGACACACCCCTTACGGCGATATATTCATCAGCCAGTCAAAAGACCTCACTTATTGGGGTAAGCACCGCTTTGTTATGAGCCCGGTCGAGAACTGGGAAGCTACAAAAGTCGGAGCGGGTCCGACTCCTATTGAAACCGACGAGGGCTGGCTCATGTTCTATCACGGCGTGCTCACGAGCTGCAACGGCTTCACCTACAGCATGGGCGCCGCCATCCTCGATAAAGATGAGCCGTGGAAAGTGCTCCACCGCGCGGATAGCTTCCTGTTAGCTCCCCATGAGCTCTATGAATGCGTCGGCGATGTGCCGAATGTCGTGTTCCCGTGCGCCGCGCTCGCGGATGCCGAGACCGGCAGAATAGCTATCTATTACGGAGCCGCCGATACTTCGGTTGCCCTCGCGTTCACAACTGTTGATGAAACTGTGAAGTACATCAAGGATAACGACATTATAAAATAAAAATGCAGCCGTGGGATGATTCTCACGGCTGTTTCATTCCTTTCCCGAGCCTTTCGAGCGCGCGCTTTTCTATCCTGCTGACATAGGAGCGGGAAATGTTCATCATCGACGCTATCTCTCGCTGCGTCAGCGGCTCGTTGCCGTCGAGCCCGTAGCGCATGACGATTATCGCCTTTTCGCGCGGGTCGGGTATGCCGATGACGAGCCCGCGCAGCTTCTCGCTCTTTATCTTCAAATCAAGATCGTCTGCGATGCAGTCCGGCGTGCAGATAATATCCATTAGTGTGAGCGGGTTTCCCTCGCTGTCGCTGTCGATCGGGTCTTCGAGCGAGATGTCGTGCGCGTTCTTTTTCATCGAGCGAAAGTGCATCAGTATCTCATTTTCAACGCATTTCGCGGCGTATGTCGCAAGGCGCGTGCCCTTGTCGGGCTTGAACGAGTCTATAGCCTTTATCAGCCCGACCGTGCCTATCGAAATAAGATCGTCCTGATCCGAATATGCGGCGTAGTATTTTTTGACTATGTGCGCCACGAGCCGCAGGTTGTGCTCAATGAGTTCGCTGCGCGCCGATTTGTCGCCTGCGTGCATTTTTGCAAGAGCTTCGCGCTCCTGCGCCGCACTCAGCGGCGGGGCAAATGAGCCCGGCTGGCTCAGATGCAGGATAAAAAAGAGAAATCCGTTTGAAAATAACTGCAAAAACCAACCGAACACAGCACCGCCTCCCGTAGAATATCTATATTCGCGGTTTGCCGGAGTTTGCAAGTCCGGGCTTTTTTTGTAAATTCACTTGAAACTTCGGGACGGCTATAATATAATAATCTGTAGAAAAAGCGGGAACGGAGGTGCTCTCGTGTCGGATATCAAACTCGGCGCGCAGCTCTATACTTTACGCGACTACATACAGAATTATGAAGATGCCGAAAAGACTTTTGCCTATCTTGATTCTATCGGCATCAACACGATTCAGATTTCCGCTATCGGACCTATCGAGCCGGAGAAGGTCGCATATCTTGTTGATAAGTACAGTATGGATGTCTGCGTCACGCACACTTCGTTCGACCGCATGCTCAGCGATACCGAAGCCGTTGTCAGGGAGCATAAAATGATCCACTGCGACACGCTCGGAATCGGCTCCATGCCCGACGAATACAGGGGCAGCGAAGAGGGCGTGCGCGAGTTTATAAAGCTCACGGGCGAGCTCGCAAAAAAGCTTCGCGATATGGGGATGCACTTTGCCTATCATAACCACGCCTTCGAGTTCAAGAAATATAACGGCAGGCGCGTTATAGATATGCTTATCGACGACACTGATCCTGAGCTGTTCGGCTTTATAATGGACACATATTGGGTTCAGTACGGCGGCGGCGATCCGGCGGATTTCATAAATCGCCTCAGCGGCAGAATGAAGGTCTGCCACTTCAAGGATTATAAAATCAACAGCGAGAACAAGCCCGATTTTGCCGAAGTTGGCACAGGCAACCTCAATCTCGATGAGTGCTACCGCGCATGCAGGGATTCGGGCGTCGGATATATCGTTATCGAGCAGGACACCTGCGATATCGACCCGCGCGAGTCGATGGCGATAAGCTACAAGAACCTTGTTGATATAGCAAAGAGAAACAGCTGATTTTTGGGAAGGGATGACAGAAGTGGAAGGAAAGATGAAGCTCCCCGTGGTTGATAGGGGATACGATATTGCGGCAACGGATGCGTATATCTCGATGCTGCAGGAGGAATATAATAAAATTTACGCCTGGGGCTCGGAGCTTGAAAAGCGTGCCGAAGCTCCTGCGGGCGAAGCGGCTTCGAGCGAAGAGATAGAAGCACTCAGAACGCAGAACCGCAGTTTATATAACAACTGCGTGGCGTTTGCAAAGCATATAAAACGCCTCGAAAAGCTCAGAGACGATCAGGGCAGATATATGGTTGACGAGCTCAACGCCGCAGAGAGCAGGAAGAAAGCTCTCGAAAAGGAGATATCCGACCTTGAGGCTCAGAAGAGCCTGCTCGAAGTGAGCAATGAGTCGGCTCGCGGCCAGTCCGATGCAATAGTCACCGCCGCGCGCAGCCAGGCGCAGAAGACGGTCGCCGAAGCGCAGGAGCAGGCGAACGCAATAGTCGCCGAGGCGCAGAAGAAAGCCGAAACTATCCTGCGCGAGCGTATCGGCAGAATGTCCGCCGTGTGCGCCCAGCTTAACGATATGTTTGATAAGGGCGAATAAATATCGGCAATAAAAATAGAATGCGGCTGTTTATCATGAGGCCCAGTGCCTGTGTGATGATAACAGCCGCTTTTGTTTTTGCTACCCTGTAAAATCTTCTATCAGCTTTTGAAGTGCTTCGTCGCCCTCGACCGTTATTCCCTTGTAGACGCGCTCGGCTTCGCCGCGGGGCAGGGAAGATGTGAAAACATCAAACACCTCCTGCGGCTCGTCCTCGCCGTAGACGAACACCGCTATCCTGCCGTTGTAGTCGCGCATGATGTATTTTTCGCTCCCGTCCGGTGCGGTGTTTTCGATTATAGCCGAGACGGTCAGAAACGCCGCGGCGCAGAACGCAAGGGCAACGGCGATGCTTTTTATCGTGGTTTTCATCTTTTCTTTTCCTTTCCGCAGGCTTGCTTTTTCTGCTTTCGTGGTGATTTTTGCCCCTTTCGGGCGTTTTTATACGCTGTTTTATACACTGCTATTGTTTTGATTTTACAAAATAATGAGAATATTTGGATTTAGGCTAAACTTTTTGCAAAAAGTATGCTATAATTTTTAACTGGATTGTAATGTGAAGGAGGCGCACGGATGGCAAACAGCTCCGCAAACGCATCGAAAAAGATGGGAACAGCCAAAACATCTTCAAAAAAGAAGAATAAAAAGCCGAATAAAAAGGCCGGCAGGATAGCTCTGCTGGTCATACTCTGTGTGCTCGTCGTCGGTATGCTCACCACGGCGATAATCGGAGGTTATGTTTTCTTCAATATCGTGTCTTTTGCCCACGGCGAGATCGCGATAAATCTTGACGACTACAAGGCGAATCAGAACCAGACCTCGTTCGTCTATGCCTATAACAGCAACAACGAGCTCGTTGAAATGGCTCAGCTCCACGGCGAGGAGAACAGAATATGGGTCGATTCCGATAAGATGCCGGAGAATCTCAAAAACGCTTTCATCTGCCTTGAGGATAAGCGCTTTAAAAAGCATCACGGCGTCGACTGGCTGCGTACCTTCGGCGCGGCCACCGGACTTTCAAGCGGCGGCGGCTCGACAATAACCCAGCAGCTCGTCAAGAATGTGACCAACGACAAGGAGATAACGGTCGTTCGAAAGTTCAAGGAGATAGAGCGCGCTCTGAACCTTGAGCAGCACTACAGCAAGGACGCTATCCTTGAAGCTTATCTCAACACCCTCTATCTTGGCAACGGCTGCTACGGCGTCCAGACCGCGAGCGAGACTTATTTCGGCAAGGATGTCAGCGAGCTGAATCTCGCCGAGTGCGCGACCCTTGCGGTCATAACAAAAGCGCCGACGAAGTATAATCCTCTGCTCAATCCCGAGGCGAACAAAACGCGTCAGGACCTCTGCCTCAAATATATGCTCGAAGAAAAGGCGATAAGCAAAGAGGAATACGAGGAAGCGGTCAACTATAAGCTCGTGTTCACAAACAGCGAGGGCTATGTCCCGAAGCCGGGCAAGACCAAGACCACTACCGAGGACAAGAACACCGAGAAGGAATATCAGGATTTCTATGTCGATTATGTCATCAAGACCGTCTGCAAGGATCTGATGAGCAAATACGGCTACACCTACCGCCAGGCGATGGAGAAGATAAATTACGGCGGACTCAAGATATATTCTGCCGCAAACCCCGATGTTCAGAAGGTTCTCAATACCGTATATTCAAACAGAATCGCTTTCGATAAGGAGGCAGACACTGCCGAGCATCCCGCCGCTCAGTCCGCGGCAACCGTCATGGACTATGAGGGCAGAATCGTCGGCATAGTCGGACAGGCGGGCGAAAAGAACGGCAACCTCTGCCTCAACAGAGCGTCCGAGTCCCCGAGACAGCCCGGTTCGTCCATAAAGCCCCTTTCGACCTATTCTCTCGCGCTCGAGAAGAACTATGTCAACTGGTCGAGCATGATCCTCGACTACTCGATCTATCAAAACGGCAAGCTCTGGCCGCAGAATGCGGACGGCACAAACGGAAGCAAGAAAGAGATAACCGTCCAGTATGCTATCCAGAAGTCGTTCAATACCGTACCCGTCAGAATAATTACGGAGATGCTCGGAGTCAACGAGGCTTATAACTTCATGAAAAAGACGTTCCATCTGACAACTCTTGATGATTCTGCGGATGCGAATATCGCGCCCCTTGCAACCGGCGCTCTGACAAACGGCGTCACTACTGTCGAAATGGCGGCGGCATATGCCGTGTTCGGCAACAACGGCTATTACTACGAGCCCTATTGCTATTATAAAGTCACCAATGCCACGGGTACGGAAGTCCTGCTCGAAACGAAGTCCGAGCCCGAGAGAGTTCTCAGCGAGGATACCGCAGAGGTCATGCGCGAACTGCTCAAGACCGTCCCGGCAAGAGATTTCCGCAAGAGCAAGAATCTCGGCAAGTTCGAGCTGATGAGCAAGACCGGTACCACGAGTGACACCAAGGACAGCTGGATAGCCGGCGGCACGCCTTACTATGTCTGCGCGGTCTGGCTCGGCTACGATAAGCCCAAGGTCATTCCGTTCAGATACAGTGCTTCCGGACGAGTCTATATCGAACTGCTCGACCGCATCCACGCGAACCTGCCCGTCAAGGAGTTCCCCAAGACCGGCAAGGTCGAGGAGAAGGACTACTGCAAGAAGACCGGACTTCTCGCTTCGCCCTCGTGCAAGGAGACTGCAAAGGGATATTATAAGAAGTCCGCAATGCCCGCCGAGTGTACCGCATGCGGCGGCGGATCCGTCAGCGAGGTCGTCAGCGGAGTCGGCGAGGCGGTCAGCAATATTATCAATTCCATCCTTCCGACAAGCCCGCGTTCGGACGATTAAACTCAACCTGCGGCGAAAAAATATATAAACGGCCGCACCCGATAACGGTGCGGATAATTTTTTAATTAAGAGGTATTTTATGATAATCCTGTCGGTAGATTACGGAGATACGCGAACGGGCATAGCCGTCTGTGACAAGACTGAATTTCTGGCGTCTCCCGTGACCGTTATAACAGAAAAAGAATCCGAGCCGCTGATTGAAAAAATAACAGAGATAGCCAAAGAGAAAAAGGCGGAGCTGATAGTTGTCGGTCTGCCCGTCAATATGGACGGCACCCACGGCGAACGCGCTCAGCGGTGCGAGAATTTCGCGGCGGCTCTGACCGAGTTTTCGGGCATAGAGACCGTGATGCGCGACGAACGCCTGACAACGGTCTCGGCGCATAATGCCCTGAATGTTACAAACACGCGCGGCAAGAAGCGTAAGGCTGTCGTCGATGCCGTCAGCGCCGTGATGATTCTCCAGGATTATCTCGACTATCGGCGCATCAATCACCTTTCCTGAACAGTTCTTTTATGCCCATGAGCAGCAGAAATCCGCCGAATATTTTCCCGGGAATATTGCTGTTCATGTGCGATACCGCGAGACTGCCGAGCAAAACTCCCGGCAGACCGCCTGCGGCAAAGAGCAGAACGCTTTTCCAGTCGATGAGCTTTTTGAATGAATAAACTATGCTCGAGAGCACCGCGCAGGGGATGAAGAATAATAGATTTATGCCCTGTGCCTTGAGCTGCGGCATGCCGAGTGCGAGCACGAGATAGAGCACCAGCACCCCGCCTCCGCCGAGTCCGAGACTGCCGGCGAGACCCGAGAAAAAAGCTGCCAGTATAGTCTTCATCGCATCAGCATCCTCACTCCCGCCCAGAGCATGAAAAGGGCAAAAATCTTGCCGAGTATTTTTGTCGGTATCTTCGGCAGAATGAAAGAACCGAGAACGCTTCCTATAAGCCCCGCCGGGAGATAGGGGAGCGCGTCGCCGAAGGTGACTTTCCCTGTGTAAATATATATCCCCGCGCTCGCCGCGGTCAGCAGCATAATGAGTGCCACCGCGTTTGCCTGCGCCCTGTTTTGCTCCATTCCGCTTTTTCTGAGCATCGGCACGGCAATCATCCCGCCGCCGGCTCCGAGCGCGGAGTTGACCGTCCCGATGGCGAGACCGCCGATAATCTTTGTTATTCCTTTCATTTTCTCAGCTCCTTTTTCCTATTTTGCCCGCCGCTGTTCTAATAATGCCGCGACTCTCCGCATATTCTTTTGTGGGGGTGTCGGTATGGTGATAAATTTCAAAAAGCGTTCAAGGCTCGTCGCTCTCGGTATCGCGGCGGCTGTTGTAATAATGGTTATATGCTTCGTGATGATATCCTCGCGCGGCTCCGGATATGCGCGCAGGGCCTCTTCAAATGCGCTCCGCACCGTGACAATTATCGTTGACGCAGGTCACGGCGGCATGGACGGCGGCGCGACTGCGGCGGACGGAACGGTCGAAAAAAATATAAATCTGTCCATAGCCCTGAAGCTGCGCGATATGCTCGACACTGCGGGCTACAATGTCATCATGACTCGCGAAACGGACGACGATATAGCCGACGACTCCGCAAAAACCGTGCGTCAGCAAAAGGTCTCGGATATAAAAAACAGAATGAAAATCATCGAACAGACGCCCGACGCCCTGTTCGTGAGCATACATCAGAACCACTACGGCGGCCCGTCATACAGCGGCGCGCAGGTGTTCTATTCAAAAAACAATCCGGAGAGCGAGAAGCTGGCAAAGGCGATTCAACAGGATATCCGCTCGCTTATCCAGCCTCAGAATCAGCGCGCCGTCAAGCGCACTGGCACTGAGATATATCTGCTCTATCATGCGCAGTCTCCGGCGGTTATGGTCGAGTGCGGCTTCCTCTCGAACGCCGCCGAGACGCTGAAACTAAAAGACGATAATTATCAGAACGCCATGGCTTTTTCAGTCATGTGCGGTATAACAGACTATTTAAAACAAGACGAAAAACTGACGGAGGTAACATAAAATGGCAGGCAAGGCAAAATCGGTCTATATCTGTTCCGAATGCGGCTATGAAAGCCCGAAATGGTTCGGCTGCTGCCCGGGCTGCGGCGAGTGGAACACCATGAACGAGGAGATAAAAGCGCCCGCCGCCCCGGCGTCCAAGAGCGGCGCGAGCGCGCGCAGCGTCAAGACATATGCTCTCAGCGAGATAACCGCCGATGAGGAGATACGCTATCAGACGGGGCTCACCGAGCTCGACCGCGTTCTCGGCGGCGGAATAGTCAAAGGCTCGCTGGTGCTCCTGAGCGGCGACCCCGGCATAGGCAAATCGACGATTCTTCTTCAGATATGCCAGTATATCGGCAAGGATCTCGATATTCTCTATGTCTCGGGCGAGGAGTCGGTCTATCAGATAAAGCTCCGCGCGGACAGGCTCGGGGTCACGAGCCCGACCCTAACTCTCATGAGCCAGACCGATGTTCAGGCTATATGCGAGTATATAAATATCAACAAGCCCGGACTCGTTATCATCGACTCGATACAGACTATGGTCATAAGTGACCTCAGCTCCTCTGCGGGCAGCGTCACGCAGGTGCGCGAATCGACTTCGATGTTCATGCGCACCGCGAAGAGCAGCAATATCCCGATTATAGTCGTCGGCCATGTCAACAAGGACGGCAACATCGCGGGTCCCAAGGTGCTCGAACATATAGTTGATGCGGTGCTCTATTTCGAGGGCGACCGCAATATGTCTTACAGAATCCTCCGCGCCGTCAAGAACCGCTACGGCTCGACGAATGAAATAGGCGTTTTCGAGATGCTCGACAGCGGACTTTCTCAGGTAGAGAATCCGTCCCTTATGCTAATTTCAGGCAGACCGAAGAACACTTCGGGCACCTGCATCGCCTGCGCTATGGAGGGCACCCGACCGATACTCGCCGAGGTTCAGGCTCTTGTCAGCGCGTCGAGCTTCGGCAATCCCCGCCGTATGGCGACCGGCTTTGATTACAGCCGCATGGCGATGCTCTTAGCCGTCCTCGAAAAGCGAGCGGGCTATTTCTTCGGCAATATGGATGCCTATATAAATGTCATCGGCGGACTCAAGCTCGATGAACCCGCGACCGACCTCTCCGTTGCGCTTGCGCTTATTTCGAGCCTCAAGGATGTCCCGATAAGAGACGATGTGCTCGCTTTCGGCGAGATAGGTCTCGGCGGCGAGATTCGCTCCGTCAACCACTGCGAACAGCGCATAAAAGAGGCGGCTCGGCTCGGCTTCAAGACCTGCATTATCCCGCGCCATAATTTCAAATCCGTGCCGGACAAGCTCAAAAAGGAGATAGAGGTCATCGGCGTCAAGAATGTCTATGAGGCGTTCGCGAACTGCGTTGACTGATGAATTTTATGACCCCTATAGAATCGCCGAACCTGCCGAAGAGGGGAATCACCCTCGCCGCGGTAAGCGTCGGCGCAGAAAAAGCAAAAGAATATCTTCTCTCGCGCGGAATCGGCGTGCTTGATATCCTGCCGTGCGCCGCGATAACCGACGGCACAGCTGCCCACGCCGATTTGCATTTGTTGCATCTCGGCGGGCGAAAAATCATATTGAGCCGAGAGCAGTGTAACAACGCGGAAAAGCTTATTGAAATGGGATTTGATGTGCAGGTTCTCGACACTCCGCTCGGCGATAAATATCCCGCCGATGTGCCGCTCAATGCCGCGCTTTTCGGCAATTATGCGATACTCAATCCCAAAACCGTCTGCAAAAACATCGACTTTTCCGGGCGTAGTTTAATACCCGTGCGCCAGGGCTACACAAAATGCTCGGTAGTGCCGGTGACTGAAAGCGCGATAATTACCGATGATGTGTCAATAGCCTCGGCGGCCCCAAAAAGCGGACTTGCCGTCCTGCTCGTCTCAAAGGGCGATGTCATTCTGCCAGGGCGCGAATACGGCTTTATCGGCGGCTGCTGCGGACTCATTGCGCCCGATACAATGCTCTTCAACGGCTCGCTCGCGTCTCATAAAGACGGTGAAAAAATAAGAGCCTTTCTCTCTTCATTCGGCGTGCGTGCGGAGGAGGCGGGGGACTTTCAATTAACCGATATCGGCTCAATACTTCCGCTCGCAGAGAGATAAGCCGAAAATCTTTCTGGAAATTACATTTTATTCCAAAATCCGATTTTTATTATTTGCCTTTGTGCTATCATATTTCGGAAAACTTCAGTGGAGTGATAACAACGAAAAAAGGACAGCTTAAAGGCGGCATCTTTCTCATTCTCGCCGCTGTTATATGGGGACTGTCGTTTGTGGCTCAGAGCGAGGGACTCGAGGTAATCGGAACTCTGACCTTCAACGGCATAAGAATGATTATGGGCGGCACGGTGCTCCTGCCGGTCATTGCGATAATGTCGGGAGTTCAAAAATCAAAAAACAAAAAGCTCGGCTCGGCTGAACAGAAAACGCCCGAAGAGAAGAAAAAAGACAGAAAAAGTCTCATTGTCGGTGGGCTTGTCTGCGGAACGGTTCTCTGCGTGTCGAGCAATCTTCAGCAGGCGGCATTTGCTTATACAACGGTCGGCAAGGTCGGCTTCATAACCGCGCTCTATATGCTCCTGGTGCCGATAATCAGCCTCGTTTTCTTCAAAAAGCGCGTCAGTCTTCCTGTGTGGATAGGCGTCGGACTCGGCGTTGTCGGACTTTATCTGCTGTGTGCGGGCGGCAAGGCGACTTTCGGCAAGGGCGAATTGCTCGCTCTCGCGTGCTCGGTCGGCTTTGCGATACATATTCTTGTTATCGACAAATATTCGGCTATAGTCGACGGAGTCAAGCTCTCGTGCACGCAGTTCTTTGTCTCGGGCATAATTTCCGTCATTCTCATGTTTATCTTCGAAAAGCCGAGTATCCACGCCATAATGAGCGCAGCACCCTATCTGCTCTACACAGGTATTTTGTCCTGCGGAGTGGCGTTCACTTTCCAGACCCTCGGCCAGCGCGATTCCGACCCCACGGTCGCTTCGCTCCTGCTGTGCCTTGAATCTGTGTTCGCTGTTATATTCGCATGGGTGCTGATAGATCAGAAAATGTCCGTAAGGGAGCTCAGCGGCTGCATCATCATGTTCGTCGCAATAGTTCTCGCCCAGCTTCCCGCAGATGTGTTCAAGAAAAAGCAAAGGGCGTAACAAATCATAATTTTATCCGGCAGACTGTGTGTTATCGCATGGTCTGTCTTTTTCTGTACCCATTGATATCATTGACAAAAAGCCAATATATGGTGTATAATTAAATATGTATGATACAAAATAATGCGTAGCATTTGATTTACGGGGGACAGCTAAATGGCGAATAAGGCAACCTACAATCAGGAGAGCATAGAGGTGCTCAAGGGCGCCGACCGCGTGCGCAAAAGACCTGCGGTCATCTTCGGCTCCGACGGCATAGAGGGCTGCGAGCACTCTGTGTTCGAGATTATCTCGAACTCTGTTGACGAGGCGCGTGAGGGCTTCGGTAATACAATAACCGTTACCCGATTTGAGGACAAGTCCGTTGAGGTTCAGGATCAGGGACGCGGAATACCCGTTGAGTATAACCAGAAAGAAAAGGAATATAACTGGAAGCTGACTTTCTGCGAGCTGTATGCCGGCGGTAAGTATAAGACAAACGACGGCGGCAGCTATCAGTATTCTCTCGGCACAAACGGACTCGGTCTTTGCGCCACTCAGTATGCCTCGGAATATATGGAGGCGGAGATACATTCAAATGGCTTTTGCTATCATCTGAATTTCAAGGGCGGCAAGCCCGTAGGTGATATGATAAAGGAGCCGTATAATAAAAAAGACACCGGCACGCGCATAAAGTGGCGCCCGGATCTCAAAGTTTTCACCGATATCAACATACCACTCGAGTATTTTCAGGATATGATGCGCCGCCAAGCGATAGTCAACGCGGGCGTCAAATTCGTGCTCAAAAATCAGAACGGCTCAAAGTTCGATACTTTTGAATATTTCTACGAAAACGGTATCGCCGACCATGTCCGCGAGGTCGTCGGCTCAAACGGACTTTCTTCCATTTGCACATGGAGCGGCGAGCGCGTCGGCCGCGACAGAGCGGATCAGCCCGACTATACTTTGAAGATAAACGCCGCGCTCTGCTTCTCGAACAAAGTTCAGCTCAAGGAGTTCTATCACAACTCGAGCTACCTTGAACACGGTGGCGCACCGGATAAAGCTGTACGCTCCGCTTTCGTGTCGCAGATAGACGCTTATATAAAAAAGAGCGGAAAATATCTCAAATCCGATTCAAAGATAAATTTTCAGGATATTGAAGACTGCCTTGTGCTTGTCATCTCGTCGTTCTCGACCATAGCTTCATATGAGAACCAGACGAAAAAAGCTATCACGAACAAGTTCATTCAGGAGGCAATGACCGAGTTCTTCAAGCATCAGCTCGAGGTGTATTTCATCGAAAACAAGCTCGATGCGGACAAGATATGCGATCAGGTGCTCGTCAATATGCGTGCGCGTGTCCGTGCTGAGACGACGAAGCTCAATATAAAAGGCAAGCTCCAGTCGAGCAACGATATGGGCAGCCGTGTGCAGAAATTCGTTGACTGCCGCAGCAAGGATGTCTCCGAGCGCGAGCTGTTCATAGTGGAGGGCGACTCGGCTCTCGGCGCCTGTAAGCAGGCGCGCGACTCGTCTTTCCAGGCGATAATCCCCGTGCGCGGAAAGATACTCAACTGCCTCAAGGCGGAATATAACAAAATATTTGCAAACGATATCATAACCGATCTGATAAAAGTTCTTGGCTGCGGAGTCGAGGTCAAGTCGAAGTCGATGAAAGATATGGTCGCGTTCAATATCGACCAGCTGCGCTGGAGCAAGGTCATAATCTGCACCGATGCCGACGTTGATGGATTCCAGATACGCACGCTTATCCTCGCGATGATCTATCGCCTTATGCCCACGCTTATCGAAAAAGGCAAGGTGTATATCGCGGAGTCGCCGCTCTATGAGATAAACTCAAAGGACGAGACATGGTTTGCCTATAACGAGCAGGAGAAGCAGGATATCCTTTCCCAGCTTGAAAACAGCAAGTTCACCATCCAGCGCTCGAAAGGACTCGGTGAAAACGATGCGGACATGATGTCGCTGACGACGATGAATCCCGCGACCCGCCGCCTTATCCGCGTCGACCCGACCGACGCCCAGAAAACTGCCGAGATATTTGATCTCTGGCTCGGCGACAATCTCGCCGGCAGAAAAGAGCATATCGCACGCGACGGCGCGGCATATATCGACATGGCGGATGTTTCGTAACAGCTTAACTATTGAAAGGATTTTGATATAAATGGCGGGAAAAAGAGGCAAAAAAGAACCCCCGAAAAATGAAATCGATCCGCTCAAGAGCGGAGTTCATATCATCGGCGCGGGCGAAGTTGTCGAACAGCCGATAACCGATACCATTGAAACGAACTATTTCCCTTATGCGATGAGCGTCATCATGTCGCGTGCTATCCCGGAGATAGACGGCTTCAAGCCCTCGCACAGAAAGATACTCTATACCATGTATAAAATGGGTCTGCTCACCGGTGCGCGCTCAAAGTCGGCTAATATAGTCGGACGCACCATGCAGCTGAACCCCCACGGCGACGCCGCCATATACGAGACTATGGTCAGGCTCTCACGCGGCTATGAAGCTCTGCTGCACCCGTATGTCGATTCAAAGGGTAACTTCGGTAAGGCGTATTCGCGCGATATGATGTGGGCGGCTTCGAGATATACCGAGGCGAAGCTCGACCCCATAAGCGCCGAGCTTTTCAAGGATATCGACAAGGATACCGTCGATTTTGTCGATAACTACGACAGCACCATGAAAGAGCCGACTCTTCTGCCGGTCACTTTCCCGAGCGTGCTCGTCAATAATAACACCGGTATAGCCGTCGGCATGGCGAGCTCCATATGCTCCTTTAACCTCGAAGAGGTCTGCCGCACGACTATCGAGCTTATCAGAAACCCCGACCACTGCGTTGCGGATACCCTCAAAGCACCCGATTTTGCGGGCGGCGCGAAGATACTCTATGACCGCGCGAAGATCGAGGAGATTTACCGCACAGGCCGCGGCTCGTTCAAGCTCTACGCCAAATATACTTATGACAAGTCGAACAACTGCATCGATATAACGGAAATTCCGATGACCTCGACCGCGACGAGCGAGTCTATAATAGAAAAGGTTATCGACAGGGTCAAGGCGGGCGCGATAAGAGAAATAAGCGATATCCGCGACGAGACGGACAAGAGCGGTCTTAAAATAACCATAGACTTAAAGAGGGGAACAGACCCCGACAAGCTCATGCAGAAGCTCTACAGGCTCACTCCGCTCTCGGATTCGTTCGCCTGCAACTTCAATGTCCTGATTGCCGGTTCGCCCCGCGTCATGGGCGTCAAAGAGCTGCTCAACGAGTGGATTGCGTTTCGCATGGAGTGCGTCAGACGCAGAACCTATTTCGACCTCAAAAAGGCTAAGGACAAGCTGCATCTGCTGCGCGGACTTGAAAAAATACTTCTCGATATCGACAAGGCGATAAAAATCGTCAGAAATACCGAAGAGGAGGCGGAGGTCGTCCCGAACCTCATGATAGGCTTCGGAATCGACCGCATCCAGGCGGAGTATGTCGCGGAGATAAAGCTTCGTCATTTAAACCGCGAATATATCTTAAAGCGCACGCAGGATATCGAGGATCTCGAAAAGCTCATTGCCGATCTTGAGGATATCCTCGCAAAGCGCGGCAGAGTCGGCGCGATAATTATCAGCGAGCTTGAGGAAGTTATCAAGAAATACGGCAAGCCGAGAAAGACGGAGATTATCTACGCCTCCGATATCGCAGAGGAGGAAGAGGAGGAGCAGATACCCGATTATCCCGTGACGCTCTTCTTCTCGAAGCAGGGCTATTTCAAGAAGATAACCCCGCAGTCCCTGCGCATGAGCAGCGAGCAGAAGTTCAAGGAGGGCGATGAGCTCGCCCAGACTGTGGTCACGGATAACGCGAAAGAGCTTCTCTTCTTCACGAACCGCTGCCAGGTCTACAAGGCTCGCGTCAACGACTTCAAGGAGACAAAGGCGAGCGCACTCGGCGATTATGTGGCGAGCACGCTCGGCATGGACGAGGGCGAGACGGCGGCCTATATGGTCGTGACCTCGGACTATTCGGGTCATATGCTCTTCTTCTTTGAAAACGGAAAGGCGGCGAAGGTCGAGCTTTCCGCCTATCAGACGAAGACGAATCGCAAGAAGCTCATAAAGGCTTATTCCGACAAATCGCCCGTCGCTGCGATGCTCCATATCGAGAGCGATGTCGAGCTTGTTATAATCTCTTCCGCGGGCAGACACCTTTTGATAAACACCGGCGCAATCTCGCCCAAGACTACCAAGGACACTCAGGGAGTCGGCGTTATGAGCCTCAAGAAGGGTCAGAAAGTTATGACCGTCCGCGCGTATAAAGAAGGGGAGTTCGCCAAGGCGTACAGATATAAGACAAAGAACCTGCCCGCCGCCGGAGCGCTGCTGAGCGCAGAGGACAAAGGCGAGCAGCTTGAGCTCGGAATATAAAAAAGACCGTTTGCAAGGCTTCCCCGCAAAACGGTCGGCGGGAAAAGCCCTGCAAACGCATTGACTTCGGACTCTTGCCGCTGAGAGTAGTTTGCTCAGCCGCGCGCCGATAATACATCTTTCGGAAGGAAAATTTCTCCGTTCGGCAAAAGTTTTTGTAAAAACTATTGAAATGTGTCAAAGTATATGCTAAAATATCTTAGCAATTTGTGTTTGGAGGTTAACTTCATGGCAGTACATGAGATTATATTGGGCATAGTCCTCATTCTTCTTTCGGTCGCTATTATTGTTCTCGTCCTTCTTCAGGAGGGCAAGTCTGCCGGTCTTTCCGGCGCTATCGCAGGCGGCGCAGAGACTTTCTTCGGCAAGAACAAGAGCAGGACTATGGAGTCGAAGCTTGTGCTTATCACGAAGATCATTGCTATCTCTTTCTTCGTTCTCGCACTCGTTGCAACCCTGCTTCTTCTCTTCCTTTAATACAGGACAAGTAATATCTAAAAGCTGAACTTATGCGATCCTTCGGGGTCGCATTTTTTCATGTGTAAATATAAAAACGGCCCCGGGCTTCACAGATTTTCCGTGAAGCCCGGGGCTATGTGTGTTTAAGGGAGTTTTTATATTTAACCGAGATTCAGCTCGACGCGCCCTTTCGGGATATACATTATCGTTCTGCAGCCGTTGGCACGTCTGAACTCGGCAACATATCCGCCCGTGAGGTCGAATCTGTAGCCGTAGGCGTTTTCGGCGAGTGCGTTTATCGTTGCGCCGTCGGTGAATTCCCTTGAATTTTTCGGCATGTAGTCGCCGCTCGTGTATGTGCTTATCTGTTCTCCGGTCTCGCGGTCGGTTTCCGGCTTTGATTTGCCGTTGTCCCAGAAAGCGTTGAATATCGGCGTGGTGTATTCAAGCGCGTCGACGGTGAGCTTGCCTATGTCCGCCACTCTGACGGCGACTATAGGCGATTCGTCAACGAGCAGGTCATAGAGCCCGTGGGCTTTTAGATATTCGACGGTGTTCGTCATTTCCTCGGTTATCGGAATAACGGACTTGAACTTGCCGAAATCGCCGTATTCCGAGCCGTTGGTTATCATCTCGCCGTAGTTGCCTGTCTTCCAAGCGTTGTTTATTGCATCCTCGGGCGTTTCGGCATCTTCGTCGTCTGTGTCGGGCGAGTAGGCTTGGGCTGCCGTCACGGTTTTGACTCCGTCCGACGCTATGTCGCGGTACAGAGCTGCCGCGCCGAGCCATTTCGAGTCGGAGCAGAGAATTCTGTCTGCGCCGAGAGAGGTTATGTCCTCATATATCGCGCGGGCGAGTCCGCGTGTAAATTTTTGATCAACGACGGTCTTTTTGTCCATCTGTCCCGAGAAGAGAACGGGGAATACTTTTTCGCTGTTTATGTTCAGCAGCTCGTTTTTGATTTTGTTGTTCCAGTTCTCGGTGTTCTCTATTGAATAGAGCGAGAGATAGTCGCCGAGCCCGACTGTCTGATATTCTCTTATTATCTCGCGTCCGTTCTTGAGCTTGTATTTTATAATAACAGTGCTGCGCACGGCTCTTTCGGAATAATCCTCGCTGCTTGAAACAACTTTTCTGCCCGAGGCGATGAGCCTTTTGTGCAGCTCGCGCACGGCGTTAATGTCGCTTTCGCTTTTGAATCCGTCGATAATTATGCGCCTTTCGTCGGCGTTGCTGCGATAGTAGCAGCCGCTGTTTATGCCAACCGGGTTTCCGTCCTCGTCGAAGGCGAGATAGTAGCCGGAGTTTGTGTTGAATTTGAGCTCGTCTGCTCTTGTGCGGTAGCTTCCGAGAAGTATGTCCGGAGCGGATACCGATGCGCTCTCGATGCTGTCGGTATCAGGCACGCGGCTGCTGTAACCGAAGAATCCGGTGTAGAGCGAGAGCATAACAGCGACCGCGAGAGCCACATGGACAAGCCCGTATTTCCAATCCTTTTTGAGTGCCTTAAAGCTGAGATTGAGCATAATATCGAAAACCACGAATATAACAGCGCTCAAAAGCACGGTTGTTATGCCCGTTATAAGATATTGCTTGCCGGTGATTTGCGAAAAATAAAAATTAACGGCGACGATAGTCGAGCCTGCGGAAACAGAGAGCATGGCGGTCAGCAAAAAGTTTAAAGCCTTGCTCCTGCCGCTGAAGCCGCATATCTCCACCTTCCTGCGCTTTAGCATCAAAAGCCCGAAAACGAACAGCAGGGCGGTCAGTATCGCCCAGAGTATATAGGGCTCAAGAGACGGCGCGCTCCAGCTTTTCAGCTCGTCTGCGGTGATTTTAGAGAACCCGTCGGCCGAGACCAACGAGCCCGAGCGGATGAATACGTCGTTGTTGAGCGAGAGCAGATTTAGACGCGACAGTACGCGCCCGAAAGGGGAGAGGGCCATGCTGATATCCTGGTTGTGACTCGCCGACGGATAGAGTGCGTAGTTTGAATTGTGAGGCGCGCCGAAGAGCAGCTTCGGTACAGTGTTATTGAGAAAATATACAGCAGCGCTCGGAAACGCTATGAATGCGAGCGAGAACAGTATCGATTCGCCTGCGGTTCCCACGCAGACGGAGACTGCCGCCGCAACAGAGAATCCCGCAAGCGCCGTCACGGTCATGTGAACGGCGTAAAACAGCAGCGTGCGCCAGAGCATGACGGACGAGCCGAAGTAGATAAGGTTCAGCATTGCCGAAAAGGCGAGCGGGAGAAGCACGGCCGCTTCGAGCATGACCGCTCCCGCCAGCCAGTGCGCCGAAAACAGACCCGCGCGGCTGATGCCGAGACTGAAATATATGTTGTTCTTCGCCCTGCTTGAGACGAATCTGAAAAGCATTATACCCAGCGCGGCGGAGAGAACAACGACTGCCGCCGTGTAAAAATAGAGAATATCCGTCAGCATATAGTTGTCAGATCCGCCGATTATTAAAAATTTTCCGGATTCGCGCAGAAGCTCCAACGTCGCCGAGCCGCCGCTCTTCAGCGCCGTAAGCTGTCTTATCTTGTCGCTGCCGAAAAAGCTTCTGAGGTAGAGCGCCAAGCTCATGACAAAGACCGCGAGCGGAAAAGCAAAATTCTTTCTTATCGCGTGAACGACTGTGAAGCCGAATGGGCTTTTGAAGCCGTCTCTTGATTTGTTCACTCTTTATCCCTCCGATGCTGCTCAGTTCGGCGGCCGCACCGTTTCAGCGCAGCCGCCGCTTGAAATTTATTTGCCCGTGCCGAGATTCAGCTCGATGCGTCCTTTCGGAACATACATTATCGTAAGAGCGCCGTTCTCGCGCTTGAACTCAACAAGGTATCCGCCCGTGAGGTCGAAGCGGTAGCCGTAGGCGTTGGCGGCGAGCTTTTCGACAATAGTCTTGTTTGTTATGGTTACGGCATCCTTCGGCATGAAGTCGCCGCTGGTGTAGCTGCTAACTTCATATTCATAGCCGTCAGAGTCCTTCTTTGAATATGGCTTTGACTTTCCGTCGTCCCAGAACGAGTTGAAAATCGGGCTGGAATAGGCGAAACCGTGTCTCATATCGTCTGAGGATGTGGCTTTGCCCATGTCTGCTATTCTTGCGCTGACTATCGGCGACTCGTCGCTGAGCTTTTCATAGAGTCCGTGAGCCTTGAGGAAGCTTATCGTATTTGTCATTTCCTCGGTTATCGGGATTACCGAATAGTCGCCGAGCGCGAGGTATTTACCTTGTGAGTTATCTCGAATTGCAAGGTTGTCAACAGTTTCCTGACGGGATAAAGGCTCTTCTTCCTCGGTGATTTCGTCCTCTATTGAAGTTGCATTGACATATTCGGATGATTCATACATTGAGTAATCTTCTCTCTGACTCCTGTTGACATAGAATGCAACCGAACCTAGATATTTGGCGTTGCTTGTCAGAAATTTGTCGGAGCTCAGCGTGGTTATATCGTTGTATATTGCGCGCGCAAGACCCGCCGTCAGCTCTTCGTCAACAGCTATCCTGTTGTCCATCTGAGCGGAGAAAACTATAGGAATAACATTTTCAGAGTCGATGTTGAGCAGTTCGTCTTTTATCTTGCTGTTCCAATTCTTGGTGTCTTCGAGAGTATAGAGTGTTGGATAGTTTGTCAGCGGAACATATTCATAGACCCTGACAAGCTCGCGTCCGTTCTTGAGCTTGTATCTTATAACAACGCTTTGGCAGGTTACTCTCTTTGAATAGTCGTCGGAGTTTGTGTTGACTCTGCGGATATTTCCGGCTTTTATCATGGCCTTGTGTATTTCGCGCACAGTGTTTATATCATCTTTGTCTTTAAAGTTTTCGATGAGGGAAACCGAGCGGTTGCCGACATAGTAGTAATTCGAGTATACATCGGAATAATATCTGTCCGTGACATAGCTGCCGCTAAGCTCGCGTCCAAGCTGGTAGCTGCCCATCAGCGCGTTGGGGGCGGAGATGGATACGCTGTCAATATCCTGAATATCCGGCACGCGGCTGCTGTAGCCGAAGAATCCGGTGTAAAGCGAGAGCAGGAACGCCGCCATAAGTCCGGCGTGGACGAGACCTATCTTCCAGTCCTTTTTTATGGCTTTAAAGCTCAGATGAAGAATAATGTCGAATATCAGGAAGATTATGATGCTGATTATCATCAGTCCGACTATAATCATCCAGGTTGTTATTTGCGGTATTTCGGAAACTACGAAGTACAGCACCAGCGAAGCCACGCCGAAAGAGGTAATCATGCAGAGCACGAAGTTGAGAACGGCGCTTCTTCCGGGGAATCCGCATATCTCGGCTTTTCTGCGCTTGAACATGAACAGACCGAACACGAAGAACGCGGCGATGAGAACCGCCCAGAGAATATAGGGAGTCAGCGAGGGGGCAGCCCATTTCTTTGCCGCCTCTTTTGTCATAGCTTCAACGGAAGATGAGTTAATAAAAGAGCTTCTGTTGAGCATGAGCAGATTTATGTGGCTGATGATGCGCCCGAATACGGTGGAGCCCGTTATGTCGAAGTGCAGCTCCCCGTAGCTTGACGCAGCAGGATATATGCCATAGTAAGTTATGGCGGGTGCGCCGTTGAGAATTGCGGGAACGCCGTAGTTCACGCACATCGTCACAACGCTCGGGAACGCCGCAAGAACGGCTGAAAAACCAATCGATTCAACAACCGTGCCCACGCAGCTCGAGACCGCCGCCGATATTGTAAGACCGGCGAGCACACATATCACGTTGTGCACCGCATAGAACAGGAAGGTTCGCCAGAGCATGACGGACGAGCCGAAATAGTGGAGGTTGAGCCCGAGCGAAACAGCGAGCGGGACGAGTACCGCCGCGAGCATCATGAACACGCCCGCAAGAAGACGCGCGGTGTAGAGGTCGGCGCGCTTGATACCGAGACTGTAGTAGACGTTGACGGTCTTTTTATTCGTAACGAATCTGAACAGCAAAACGCCGAGCAAAATCGATATCACGACGAGCAGGGCGGGGAAGATATAAAGCAGCGGGTTATATGCTGCCTGTTCGGAGTCAAAGATAAATACTTCATATGCGTCGCGCATTATCTTCAAAACATCCTGACCTTTGATTGAGGCTGTTTCTTTTGCTTCTCTTATCTTTTCCCAGCAGAAGTTGGAGAGATAGAAAAACATGCTCACTGCAAATGTCAGCAGCGGGAGAATGAAGTTCTTTTTCATCGCGTGCGCGACGGAGAACCAGAAAGTGTTCTTATATTTTTTCTTCATCTGTGACACCTCATTTCTTCTCTTCGGGCTTGCCGAAGATGTCCTTGAAGTCGTAGTCGCTGCCCTCCATCTCCTCGAGGAAGATTTCTTCGAGCGTGAGCGGGAACTTTTCGATCATCAGCGGATTCATATTTTGAAGCTTCTTCTCGTTTTCGTCCATGTCGCCGTTGGCGCTCAGGGTGATTATCTTTCCGTCCTTCGAGAAGTGCCTGATGTCGAGATCCTTGAAATCGCTCTCTTCGAGGTCGCGGTCAAAGACCAGCCTGAACTTGCAGCGCGAGCCGCTGATATCGTCAACCGAGCAGTCCATAACGATGCTCTTGCCGTTTATCAGCGCAATGTGGTCGCACATATCGGCGAGGTCGTGGAGGTTATGAGAGGAGATTATGACGGAGCATTCCTCTTCGGCCATGTATTCGAGCAGGAGGTTCTTAATAAGATTCCTCTTTGCCGGGTCGAGTCCGTCGAAGCTCTCGTCGAGCAGGATAACCTCAGGCATGGTGGACATTCCGAGAATTATCTCGGCCTGTCTCTGCATTCCCTTTGAAAAGCCGCGTATGCTCTTCTTCGTGTCAAGCCCGAAAACTTTCGAAAGCTTGTGCATGGTGTCGAAGCTGAAGCGGGGATAGTAGCCCGCATAGAATTTGCCCATGCTCTCTATTGTCGCGTTGGGCTCGAAATAGAGGTCGTCGGGGACATAGAAGAGTCTCTGCTTCACTTTTGCGTTGTCAAAAACATTCTCGCCGAATATTTTGACCTCGCCCTCGTCGGCTCTGTAGACTCCGGCGACCGTCTTGAGAAGAGTCGTTTTACCCGCGCCGTTGTAGCCGACAAGCCCGTATATTGACGACTTTTCGACTTTCAGCGAAAGATTCTGAATGGCGGTGAAGTCCTGAAAACGTTTTGTAACGCCGATTACTTCAATCATAATTCTTCCTCCTGAGTGTAGATTTCATTGAGTATGTCGATAATTTCCTGCTTTTTGAGTCCCTTGGCGCGGGCGGCAGAGATGGCGTCCGAAACTTCGGACACCGCCGTGTCGTGCACCGAATCGTTCTTGAAAGCCTTTTCGCTGACGAAGCTTCCCTTTCCGGGCACGGTGTATATCGCACCGTAGGATTCAAGGTCGGAGAACGCCTTTTTGACCGTGTTTATGTTCACACCGGCGTCGGCGGCAATGGACCGTATAGACGGCAGCTGTGAGTGCGGAGCGAATGTACCGACAAGGATAAGAGTCAGCAGCTGATTTCTTATCTGCTCGTATGCCGGCACGCGGCTCTGCTTGTCGATTAAGACCACAGCGATTCTCCTTTCTTTTTGATTCCGGCGCGCCGCAGTGCACCAAAATCAGAATAAGTGTGCTATCTGTCGTAGCACACTTATATCATAACACAAAAAATACCTTTGTCAACACAAAATTTTAAAAAATCTAAAAACAAAAAGCCGCCATAAGGCGGCTTCTCTGTATTTGGTGATCCATCGGAGATTCGAACTCCGGACACCTTGATTAAAAGTCAAATATGTAGTACATACACATAGCAAATTGCGGAGAAAAACACAACATATGGTGGCTTGGATGTGCGTGATAGCCGATAAACACTAAATAAAAATCGAGCGTTACTACGGGATTACTACGGATTTTAAGATATCTTCGCCATTTCCTCGTGAAGAGTTTTGTCTGATACAAGTGCATAGTATTTTAAGGTCGTGCTGTATTCTTCGTGCCCAAGAATCATTTGTGTAGCTTCGGGCGATACACCGCTTTCTACCATCATTGTTGCACATGTTTTTCGGCAGCAATGGGGGGATAGACGCTTAACTCCTATCTCTTCAAGGCAGTCGTAATATTTTTTGCGCATGTAGCTCGAGCTGTATCCCTCGCCGTCATCACGACATACTATTTTTTTACCTTGCTTTGCTACAAGTGCTTCTATATACGGCTTAATCACCGGCAGAACGGGAACATGGCGGTTTTCTCCGGCTTCGGTTTTCAGACCACCTATGAGCAAGGCTTGATCCGCTATGTAATCATCCGGAGTAAGGGCGAGTAGTTCAGAAATACGAAATCCCGTGTAAATCAGGATGAGAATGATATCGGCGTATGGGACATTAGCTTGTGCGGCAGCCTTTATCTTTTCCACTTCTTCAGCGGAAAATGGATGTATTTCGTTTTTCTTTTTCTTTGGGAGCTTAACGAATTTAGAATAGTCTTTGTAACAAATGTCTCGCTCCAACGCGAGCGCATAAAGACGCGAAAATGTGATTTTTATATACGATAGCGAAGTGCCGCTTTGTGCGCTGTATGCATCAATGCATTTCTGCATGTCTTCCGTTCTCAGCTCGCGCATTTTTATGCTTTTTACATCTTCGGGGATCTTCTTCCATGCGGCGTTGTAGCAGTCCTTTGATTGCTTAGCCAGGTTCTTATATTCGGCGCGGGAGAGCCACAAGGTGTGCAAGTCATCGACGGTCATATTGATTTCAACTACCGGGTGTTCGAGGTAGTGAGCCAGAACAGCTTTTGCCTCTTTGCTCGATGCGTAGTGCCCGAGGATTTCCTGCTTTTTAATCATCTTGCCCTGCTCGTCCAGGCTATAACTTGCCGGCAACGCGACGACCCAGGGACGCCGCTTGATATCCTTGCGTTTATATACGCTGCCTTCGCCGTTTTCACGCTTTGCCATTAAAAAATCCGCTCCTTTACTTGTGTTTCCTCAGAGCGGGTGATATAATAATTATGTCAATCCACTCTATACGCATGGTGTGTGTTGATGCCTGAGCCCTCGGTGCTGGAACACCGGGGGTTCTTTTTTATTTAATCGTCGTCATCTTCAAAGTCAACATCACTGCGATAATCATCGGTGTATGTCTCATCGGAGGACTGAGACTGACGGAATTCCGTTGCCATCATGGTCTTGTTAAATTCCGCTGTCGGATCTATCTCATTGACTATAGACTCAAGCTCGTCCACAGAGGAATAGAAGAACTCTTTTCGGCGGTTGACCTTGTTCACTCGCTGCGCATCAAGGCGGTCGTGTAGGGCACCTTCGAGAGCCACGGCGTTATCAGAAAATATAAAGCTGTGAACGTCAAACTTAAACGGTACGCTCGCGCTGCCAAGCTCGTCAATGCGATCTTGCGGATAGAGTCTGCGGGTCATACCGATTTTGAACACTTTATCGCCGAACGAACCAAGATTACTGATTATGTAAATGTTTCCGGCAGTGCCATTCTGAAGCTTGACTATGCTGTCCTTCTTGACTGCGACATCGGAAAGCTGGGACTCGAGTTCGAGGATTCGCGCCTGAAGCAGATTGACCTCTTCGCTGTTGGCTGCGGCGAGCTTATCCTTGAGCGACTGGATTTCGTTGTTATATTTTGTTTCTTCTGCTTCAATCTTTTTCTTTTCTTCGGCGAGAGCTTTACGATCTTCGGCTTCCTGACGCATTTGCTCTCTGATTGCGAGTTGTTCTTGGCGAGCCTGTTCTTTTTTGACATAGTAGTTGTACTCTATCTTTACGGCATTGATAAATAGGTATTCTATTTCGCCGACGAACTTCTTGAGTGTACCGGCAATATTCTGATTGCCTTCTTCGGCAATGGCGAGGTATTTAGCGGTTACTTTTTTTACATCTTCGATACCCTGATCGAGCTTTTCGTACTTTAAGCTTAAAAGGATATTTTGAAGCTCGGCGCGAAGGGCTATGACCATAAGTCTGTATATAGTTTGATTGGTCTTTGTGGTGTATCTCGCCGCATATGCCTGCATGACCTGTTCAATCTGCTTATCATTTGCTCGGAAAGCCTTGCGGAGATCCTTGACATCAAAGCAGTGCAGCTTGAGGGTGACGGTCGGAAGCAAGTCATCGAGTTCGAGCAGATCAGACGCGAGAGGATTAATATCCGCGCCGTTGCCGAATTCCTTGACAGTGTAGCTGATGCTTCTGTAAAGTTCGTTGATTCGGTTAAGCTTATTCTGCGCTGTTTTTAAACGCTTCTCGGCTTTCTCACTAAGCTCTGTTTGTTCGAGTATAGAGTCCCGGAGTTTCTCAATGGTCTGGTTATAACTCTCAATTAGCTTTTGCAATGTATCCGTAGCGGCTTTTGTCTCATCGTAGGTGGTAAATCCGAGCTCTTCCTGGTGTCTTTTGAGTGCGACAAGTTCAGTGGTATTATTTACTACACTGTTATTTAAACACTGGATTTCATAGTCTTTGTCATTAATAGTTTTGTTAAGCTCCTTTGTTCGCTTAGACAACAGCACGGTAAGGATGATACCGCCTATACCGGATACAACAGCGACTATACCGCCGGAAGGCAGTGTAACGAATCCCGTTAGAATCGACATCGCAGAAACTATGTACAAACCTACCTGTAAATTCTTCTCTTTCAAACCTTAAACCACCTTTACTATTAGTTTTTAATTATCTCCCTTACAAGAAGATACGGTATGCCCTTCATCTCACCGCGCTCAGAAAAGCAACTGCCTTTCCGAGTATGCGGACTTCATTCATCTCTTCTTTAGAGCATATCATGTCATCGTAGAGAGGATTCTCGGGTCTGAGAACGACTTTCGAAGGATATTTGTAAACTCTTTTTAATGTTGCTTCTTCGCCAATCAGAACGGCAGCTATCTCTCCGTCTTCTACATCGGGCTGTTCTCGTATGTATACGATATCACCATCAAATATACGAGCGTTTATCATACTGTCACCTTTGCAGCGAAGCGCGAAGTCTGCATTGAGGTCTTCGTCCGCATTGATGAGAGCTTCGATATTTTCAGTTGCCAAAATAGGTTCTCCACAAGCTATCGTTCCGAGCAGCGGAATCTTTTTCATCTTCGGGAGAGGGACGATGTTGTCGGGGACACCATATTCTACTTCGCCGGTAATAAATGTTAGAGGGCTTAACTTAAGAATCTTGCTGAGAAGCGCGATTTTATCTCGCTTCATGTTCTCAATTTCCCCGTGCTCCCACTTTCTTACTGTGCTTTTACCCACACCCACGTAATCTCCTACTTCTTCGAGGGTTAATCCGAGTTCTTGGCGACGAGCGTGCATTATATCTCCTATATTCATGTGTGTTCTCTCCTTTCGTACCCAATAATACCACAATGGTTTCTAAAAAGCAACACAAAACTTCAAAAAAATCTAAAAAAGTGTCTTTTAGGGGTTGACAACCGCTTGTACAAGTGTTAACATAATAGTGTCCTAAAAGACACGCAGCGACGAAAGGAGGTGCATATAATGAACGAAATGGAACTCAGGGGCGAAATGGTCAAGCATGGATTTACTATGGCTAAGCTGGCAGAGGCTATAGGAATAGGTAAAAAAGCCATGTGGAATAAGCTTACGGGAAAAAGTGATTTTAAACAGTCTGAGATCAAGAAAATCTGCTCTGTGCTTAATCTTAACAACGACCAAATAATAACAATTTTTTTTGCGTCGTGAGTGTCCTAAAAGACACAAAATCTGTGCGGTAATTGCGCAGGACCTAAGAAAGGAGCTGAAAAAAGAAAGAGGGGTGAAGAGATGAACAAAATCGAGATAAGAGTCGATCCGAACACGGGTCTGACGAGCAGTGTGAAGTTGGGCGGCGTTGAGATAGGACAATCGGTCCGCAGCGTTACATTTCATCACGAGGGCGGCAATTGGCCTACTTTGACACTGGAACTTGTATCTAACGATGTCTTGCTTGACATTCCAAATGCTGCGGAAGATGTAGGTGCGTCGAAGGGTATCAGCGTCTGGAAAACCATTCCAGTATCGGAGCAACCGCATAATTGATTACCAAAGGGACGACGGAGATGATTAGCGCAAGCACAGAAATAATAATTGCTTTACGACTTCGGGACTCTGCATCGATTCTTGCGAGATACTCGTAACCCGCATGTGTCAGTTTGGCATCTCCGGATAAATCAAAAGAGATGCTCCCGTTGGCGGTTCTGACGGAACGGAGATTGTTGACTATGTATCCTTTGGATAAACAGGCACCAAGTATTTCGCAATCCCACGGGGAGAGCTCTTGAATCTCTTTTCCTTCCAATATCCACATGAGCATCTTTCGCATACGGTGCTCATACTGGCGAATGTTTTTGGGCACATCTTGATGCTTGAAATGGCTGTCTTTTATTGGTTTCACGATTTGCACCTGCTTTGATAGAAATTAAAAAAATTATATCACACAAAAAGAAATAAAACAACTGCATGGAAGGAGCTTTGTAAATGAACGAGTTAATCAAAATCAACTATGAAAGCGACAGACCGACGGTCTTAGCAAGAGACCTGCACGAATTTCTTGAGGTCAAAACCGCCTACAAGGATTGGTTCCCGAGAATGTGCGAATACGGTTTTGCTGAGGGAGAGGACTATTGCTCATTTTTGAGCGATAGGTCTGACGGCTTACCGGGCAAGCCGAGACAGGATGCGCAGCTCACCATCGACATGGCAAAAGAGATCTGTATGCTTCAGCGCAACGAGAAAGGCAAGCAGGCGAGACGGTATTTCTTGCAGCTCGAAAGAGAGTGGAACTCACCCGAAGCGGTGATGTCGAGAGCCCTCAGAATGGCTGAGGAAAGGCTTGAGAGATTCAAGACTATAAACGCTAACCTCTCGGTTCAAAACGCCATTATGCAGCCGAAAGCGGAATATTTTGACGGTCTGTGCGACCGCGAGAGTCTTACCGGCGTCAGAGAAACGGCGAAGCTTCTCGGGATGAAGCAGAACGACTTCGTAAAGTGGCTTATAGACCACAAGTACATTTACCGCGACAAGCGCGGCAGGCTAATGCCCTATGCGGAGCATGTCGATTCAGGGCTGTTCACCGTCAAGGAGACATACAACGATAAGACCGACTGGACAGGCGTTCAGATGCTTGTCACTGTAAAAGGAAAAGAACGCTTCTTGAAAGCGCTCTCGTGAAAGGAGACAAACACCATGCGTAAAAAAATGGCACTTATGTCAGTGGACGAAGCGGCGATGTATCTCCGGGAGGTTATTTACATACCGCCGCACCAGATCAGGCTGCTCGCGAGGGAGGGGAAATGCACCTTCTGTATCGCAATCAAAAATCCGAGCGGGTCGTACTCGTACCACATTAGGCTTGACCGGCTTGAGCAGTTCAAGCGCGGAGACATTGGTCTTATGGTGAGCTAGTGAGCTAAGGGCAAAAACAGAAAGGAGACATCAAAATGACAAAAGGATTTTTAACAATTGCCGCAGTACTGGCGCTTGTCCTGCTTTTCGCGGCGGCAGCGGTTCCTGAGGAAATCACGATACCGGGGACAGAACCGATTACCGCGCCCGAGCTGACGGTATCGGCGCAGATACCCACAGCACGCTACCGGTTGACCGCAGACGAGCGAGAGCTTATATGCGAGGTTGTTATGGCTGAATCGGGAATCGAGCCGTTTGATGGCAAAATGGCGGTCTCACAGTGCATTTTAAATGCGTGTGAAAAGACCGGCAAACGCCCCGTGGAGATAGTTGCGGAGTATGGTTACACCGACCGCCGGGTAGAACCGAACGCAGAGACGAGGGAAGCCGTCGCCGCGGTCTTTGATGCCGGCGAAGTAGCAACCGATGCCGAGATTCTATATTTCTATGCGCCGGCGCTTGTGAGCAGCGAATGGCATGAATCGCAGACCTATGTCTGCACCATCGGTGGGCACAGATTTTTCGCCTAATAGAAAGGAGATTTAATTTATGAATATTAAAATAGGCGACTTCGTGAAAGGCATAACAAATGACTACGGTATTACAAATACGAAAATGACGCGAGGCGTAGTTACTGACGTACGCGATGAAAGCATAGTGGTGCGAGTGTTAGACCACGACGACGGCGAAACCGGAGTATATACAGTAGACCCGAAAAAGTTTGAGGTTATAGGTCATCAAAAGCAGTTTGACCACGCAGAAGTGCTGAAACTTCTGAAAGATGGCTGTAAAAAAGCAATCTTAGATTATGACCTCATAGGCGCAGACCTCAGAGGCGCAGACCTCAGCGACGCAGACCTCATAGGCGCAAACCTCATAGGCGCAAACTTCAGCGACGCAAACTTCAGCGACGCAAACCTCAGAGGCGCAAACTTCAGCGACGCAAACCTCAGAGGCGCAGACCTCAGAGGCGCAGACCTCAGAGGCGCAAACCTCAGAGGCGCAAACCTCAGAGGCGCAGACCTCGATTATTCTTGTTATCCGCTGTGGTGCGGCAGTTTGCACCTCAAAGTCGATAAAAGGCTTGCTTGCCAGCTTGCGTATCATCTGTGTTCGATGCAATGCGATGACGCAGATTATATCAAAATGCGCAACTCTATTCTCGGTTTCGCTAACCAGTTCCATCGCGTGGACGAGTGCGGGGAGCTGAAAGAGAGGGAGATATAACTATGGCTTTAAAATTTGCAATTCAGACCGCTTTTGAGATCCTTGTCGTCGTACTTATCATCTATGGCTTTTGGCATGAGGACAAGCTCATAGCTTTTGAGGACGACCTCAAAGCAAAAATCTTAAACAGAAAGGAGACAAAACGCAATGGGAAATCAGACGACTAAAAGCCCGTTCGATGTGCAGATCCTTGCTGCCAGGTTAAAAGATCTGATGCGCGAAAGCGTGCCGAAAGTCACGCAGAAAGACCTTGCAGCGACGCTCGGCACCGCGCCTAACATGGTATCGGCGTATATGCACGGCAAGAGCTGTCCGTCGCTGCCGATGGCGGTGAACATAGCGCAGTATTTTGATGTGTCAATTGATTATCTCGCCGGCTTGACCGACCAGCGGCGGCAGCAAGTAATCGTGTCAGCACCGGCACCGAAGCGCGGACGAGACCCGTGGCGCAAAATGGCGATTTGCAACAGCTGTGACTGGCGCAGGCGCATGGCAGCGCCGTGCGGCGACTGGGACGGCACGGCATGTATGTACACCCACGAGACTGGGATTTTTCGCGAATCGCCGCCGACAGACGATTACTGCGCATATTATAAAAGCCGCCAACGCTGAGTGGGCAGCGAAGACGGCAAAGGTAAAAACCTCAATATCATAATAACATGAAGGGAGAACAAAGTCAAATGAAGATAAACAGCCTTGAACTCGAGAATGTAAAGCGCATTAAGGCGGTCAAAATCGAGCCTACCGAAAACGGTCTGACCGTGATAGGCGGGCGTAACGGTCAGGGTAAAACCTCGGTGCTTGACAGTATTGCTTGGGCACTGGGCGGCGACCGATACCGTCCGTCATCGCCGCAGCGCGAGGGTTCTGTACTGCCGCCCAATCTCAAAATCACAATGGACAGCGGCATCATAGTGGAGCGCACCGGGAAGAACAGCACCTTGAAGGTCACAGACCCTACCGGCAGAAAAGGCGGTCAGCAGCTTATAAACGAGTTTATTTCTCAGCTTGCGCTTGATTTGCCGAGGTTCATGACCGCATCAAACAAGGAAAAAGCCAACACACTTTTGCGTATAATCGGCGTTGGAGACAGGCTCGCACAGCTTGAGCACGACGAGACGGAGCTCTACAACAAGCGCCACATGATTGGACAGATAGCCGATCAGAAACTCAAGTATGCCAGAGAGATGACGGAGTATCCGGATGTACCGGAGCAGCTGATTTCCGCATCCGAGCTTATCAAACAGCAGCAAGGTATTATGGCGCATAACGCCGAGAATAAGCGTAAGCGTGACCGAGCCGCTGGGATACAGCATCACTATGACGCCGTCAACAGCAAAATAAACGGAATCCAGGCTGAGCTTCAACGTCTTATGACGGAGCAGCAGAGCCTTATGGATGACCTCAGAATCGCGCACATGGAGACGGAGCACCTCGAAGATCTGAGCACCGCCGAGCTTGAAGAGGACATTGAAAATGTTGAGAAAATCAACATTAAAATCCGTGCCAACCTTGAAAAAGAGAAAGCGGAAGAGGATGCGAAAGCGTATCAGACTCAGTACAGCCAGCTGACGAACGAGCTTGAAGATGTCAGGCAAAAGAAAACCGACTTGCTCAAGTCCGCACAGCTTCCGTTGCCGGGGCTGTCGGTCAAGGATGGCGAGCTGACATACAACGGCTTCAAGTGGGACAATATGTCCGGAGCGGATCAGCTCAAGGTTTCCACGGCAATCGTGCGCAAGCTCAACCCCAGTTGCGGGTTTGTGTTGCTTGATAAGCTCGAGCAGATGGATCTTGACACTCTTGCTGAGTTCGGCAAATGGCTTGAGTCTGAGGGGCTGCAGGCGATAGCAACGAGGGTCAGTACCGGCGATGAATGCAGTGTCCTTATAGAGGACGGATATGTGGTGAACGAACCGACGGAGACTAAAAAAGAGACTAAAAAAGCATGGAAGGCAGGACAGTTTTAATGAACATAACATCAGGAATAATCGAAGATGCACAGCGGGTCATAGTTTACGGTCCGGAGGGAATCGGCAAATCAACCTTTGCTTCCAAGTTCCCGGGCGCGATTTTCATCGACACGGAAGGCAGTACAAAGAGGCTGAACGTTAAGCGTTTTGACAAACCGAGCAGTTGGACGATGCTTCTCGAAGAGGTTAAATATGTTCGCGATCACCCCGAACTGTGTATGACGCTTGTCATCGACACAGCGGACTGGGCAGAGCAGCTTGCAAGTAATCATATATGTTCCGTAAATCACAAACAGAGCATTGAGGACTTCGGATACGGCAAGGGCTATACAAAGCTCTACGAAGAGTTCGGCAGACTTCTTGACCTGCTCAATGAGGTTATATCAAAAGGTATTAACGTTGTGCTGACCGCTCACGCCAAAATGCGTAAGTTTGAGCAGCCGGACGAGCTCGGCGCATACGACCGCTGGGAGATGAAACTTTCAAAAAATGTCGCGCCGATCGTAAAAGAATGGGCAGACACGGTTCTCTTCGTCAACTATAAGACGTTCGTGATAAAGGACGAGAAGACCGACAGCAGAAAGGCACAGGGCGGCAGAAGGGTAATGTATACCAATCATCATCCCTGCTGGGATGCGAAGAACAGATACGGGCTGCCGGACGAGGTCGATTTCGATTTCAGCGTCATCGCACCGTTTATTCCGTCTTCCGGTGCATATGTCGCAGCGGCGCCGGAAGATAAGCCGCAGACGAATGCGCTGCCCGACCCGCCGAAAAAAAGCACAGAGGAGCTCAAGGCAAAAATCGACGAGTTTACCGCCGATGCCGATGAGCCTACCCCGAACACTGAGAACACTGAACCGAGTTCTGGCTTACCGGCAGCGCTGCGTGAACTCATGACGGCGAACAACGTTACCGAAGATGAGCTTAGAAGTGCGGTAGCGTGGAAAGGTTACTTCACTGCCGACACGCCGATTCTCAATTATGGCGAAGCTTTCATTAACGGCTGCCTTATCGGCGCATGGGAGCAGGTCTACGATATCATCGTCAATCATATAAGAAAATTTTAAATAAAAAGGAGTATTAACTATGAACGAAAACTACAATACCAACAGAAACGACGCCCTCGACTGGGACAGTGTAATCGAAGCCGAAAACGAATTTGTACTTCTGCCGGAAGGGGAATATGAATTCACCGTCAAAAGCTTTGAGCGCGGCTATTTCAACGGCTCGGAGAAAATGTCTGCCTGCCCGAAGGCAGAGCTTACGCTTCAGATAGATGCGCCGCAGGGTACAGCAATCGTCAAACATAATCTTTTCCTCTCGCGTAAAACAGAAGGGCTTGTGTGCGCGTTTTTTATCAGTATCGGTCAGAAGAAACACGGCGAACCTCTGAGAATGAACTGGGCGCAGGTTGTAGGTTCAAAAGGCCGCTGCAAGATAGGGCAGAGGCTTTACAACGATAATTATTACAATGAGGTCAAGAAATTCCTTGAGCCGGACGAATCCACTCAGCGTCCTGCTTTCACTCCGGGGAATTTTTAATCCTTGGACGCGAGACCTTATCAGCTGGAAGCAGAACGGGCAATATTCAACGAGTGGGCGAGCGGCAATAATCGCACATTGCTTGTCCTGCCGACCGGCACCGGCAAAACAGTCGTTTTCGCTAATGTTGCAAAGCAGTGTGTTCAGAACGGTGAGCGGGTTCTTGTGCTCGCTCACCGCGGCGAGCTGCTTGAACAAGCGGCGGACAAAATACTGAAATTTACCGGCTTGATGTGTGCCACAGAGAAAGCCGAAGAAAGCTGCCTCGGCAGCTGGTACCGTATAACCGTTGGCTCGGTGCAATCTTTACAGAGAGAAAAACGGCTCGAACAGTTCGACAGCGACTATTTTGACGCCATAATCATCGACGAGGCGCATCACTGCCTTTCCGATGGTTATCAGCGCGTGCTTGAGCACTTTGGAGACGCGCATGTCTTAGGCGTCACCGCTACGCCGGACAGAGGCGATATGCGCAATCTCGGCACATACTTTGATTCCCTTGCTTATGAATACACTCTTCCGCAGGCTATCAAAGACGGTTATCTTGCGCCGATAAAGGCTCTTACAATTCCGCTGAATCTCGACCTGACGGGAGTTGCAATGCAGAACGGAGATTTCAAGGCGGCCGATATCGACAACGCTCTGGATCCGTATCTGTATCAGATTGCCGACGAGATGATAAAGAACTGCAAGGAGCGCAAAACAGTCGTGTTTCTGCCGCTTATAAAGACCTCGCAAAAATTTCGGGATATTCTGAATGAGCGCGGTTTCAAGGCTGCAGAAGTCAACGGCGGAAGTCAGGACAGAGCGGAGATAATCGAAGCGTTTGAGCGCGGCGAATATAATGTGCTCTGTAACTCCATGCTCTTGACGGAAGGCTGGGACTGTCCGGCAGTCGACTGTGTCATTGTATTAAGACCAACAAAGGTCAGAAGCCTATACAGCCAAATGGTTGGGCGCGGAACGCGCCTTGCACCCGGCAAAAAGGATCTTCTGCTGCTCGATTTCTTGTGGCACACTGAACGCCATGAACTTTGTCATCCTGCTCATCTGATATGTGAAAACGAAGAGGTCGCAAAAAAGATGACGGAGAATATCGAAGCGGCAGGCTGTCCGGTCGATATTGAGGCTGCCGAGCAGCAAGCGGAGAGCGATGTTGTCGCTCAGCGTGAAGAAGCTCTTGCGGCACAGCTCAAGGAAATGAGAAAGCGCAAGCGTAAGCTTGTAGATCCGCTACAGTATGAAATGTCGATTTCCGCGCAGGATCTTTCAAGCTATGTTCCGGCGTTCGGTTGGGAATGCGCTCCGCCGACGGAAAAACAGATTAAAACGCTCGAAAAGCTCGGTATATTTCCCGACGAAATCGGGAGCGCCGGCAAGGCAAAGCTTCTGCTTGACCGCCTCAGCAAGCGCCGCGAAGAAGGTCTCACAACGCCGAAGCAGATACGCTTTTTGGAATCTCGCGGTTTTTTGCATGTAGGCGAATGGAGCTTTGATGCCGCAACAAAAATGATTAATCGCATAGCGGCGAACGATTGGCGTGTTCCGCGCGGCATTGTGCCTAAAGACTATAAACCGGAGGCAATGACGATATGACAGAGGAAAAGCTCGACCTGAAAGAGCTGATAAAATACATAGACCCGGCTGCTTGCACATATTCCGAATGGGTTGAAGTCGGCATGGCGCTTAAGCATGAGGGATACAGCTGCGATGACTGGGATGAATGGTCACGCCCGGACAAGCGCTATCATGCCGGCGACTGCGAAAAAAAGTGGAATACCTTCAACGGTGCCGCTGCACCGGTTACGGCGGGGACTATCGTTCAGATGGCAAAAGACAACGGCTGGCATTTTCAGGCAGATGACGGCGCACTCGATTGGGACAGCGTTATCGGAGAACAAAAGGATGATCTTGTTCTTGTCGACAAAAGCTGGATTGAAGGCAAGGAGTTGAATATTCCCGACAAATGGAATCCCGTAGAGCAGATTACCAAATATCTCGAAACGCTCTTTGAGGCAGGGGAGACGGTCGGTTATGTCACCGAAAGCTGGGAAAAAGACAGTAAATACCTGCCGACGAAAGGCGTGTATACCAGGACTGCGGGAGAGCTTATAGAGGCTCTGAGCAAATGCGAGGGCGACATAGGTCGCGTAATAGGCGACTGCAAGCCGGAGGCGGGGGCGTGGATACGCTTCAATCCTCTGGACGGCAAAGGCGTCAAAAATGAAAATGTAACGGAGTTCCGATATGCTTTGGTCGAATCCGATACGACCGACATCACCCATCAAAACCAGATAATACGCGAGCTCGAGCTGCCGATTGCCTGTCTCGTTTACAGCGGAGGAAAGAGCCTGCACGCCATTGTACGCATCGATGCCGCAAACTTTGACGAATACCGCAAGCGTGTTGATTACCTCTATGATGTGTGCAAGAAAAACGGCATAGATATCGATCGCCAGAACAAAAATCCGTCCCGTTTGAGCCGTATGCCGGGCGTGGAGCGCAACGGAAAGAAGCAGTATCTGCTCGACACAAACATCGGCAAGAGCTCATGGAACGAATGGAAAGAATGGATTGAAAGCATAAACGACGACCTGCCGGATCCGGAGAGCGTCGCCGATGTGTGGAACGACCTGCCGGAGCTTGCGCCGCCGCTTATAGACGGAGTTCTGCGGCAGGGGCACAAAATGCTTGTCGCAGGACCGTCAAAGGCCGGCAAGTCTTTTGCGCTGATAGAGCTGTGCTGCGCCATAGCCGAGGGGCGCGAATGGCTGGGCTTCAAATGTACCCAGGGCAAGATAATGTATGTCAATCTCGAGCTTGACCGTGCGAGCTGTCTGCACCGTTTTAAAGATGTCTATACAACGCTCGGCTGGGCTGCGGAAAACCTGCATAACATCGATGTGTGGAACCTGCGCGGCAAATCCATTCCGATGGATAAACTCGCGCCGAAGCTCATCAGACGCGCCGCAAAGAAAAACTATATCGCCATTGTCATTGACCCGATTTATAAAATCATCACAGGCGATGAAAACAGCGCAGATCAGATGGCGCATTTCTGCAACCAATTTGACAAGGTCTGCACCGAACTTGGGTGTGCGGTTATCTACTGCCACCACCATTCAAAAGGCGCTCAGGGCGGCAAGAGGAGCATGGACAGAGCATCCGGCAGCGGAGTGTTCGCCCGCGACCCCGACGCGCTGCTCGACCTCATAGAGCTTGATATAACCGACGGTATCCGCAAACAGCAAGAGGACAAGGCGCAGTGTGAAATCTGCCTTAAATGGATGCGCCGCTTCAAGCTGCCGGAACCGTCGCAGGACGAAGAAAACACCGCGCACGAGCTGCTCAAAATGTGCGGTGAGAGTCTATCTCCGGCATCCCGTGACCTTATGCTTACGGAAGTCAGAACTGCATGGAACAGGATAGAACAGCGGTCTGCATGGCGCGTGGAGGGCACTCTGCGCGAGTTCCCAAAGTTCGCTCCGGTCAATCTTTGGTTCGATTACCCCGTGCATCGGATAGATGATACCGGCGTGCTGGAGGATATAAAGCCGGATAGCGATTTTAATTCGAAAAACTCGCCTTTCAGGAGAAACTTCAGCAGCAAAAAGACCTCATCCGAGCGAAAAAAGGATAGAACAAGCAGCATAGAAACTGCTTTCGATGCCTGCAATATGGATGGACGGGTAACAGTGAATGAGTTGTCTGAATATCTCGGAGTAACAGCGAAAACGGTTCGCAAAAGGTTGACAGAGCATGGTGGCTTTTGGATTGACGACGGAGAAGTTGGAAAGAAAAACGAGGGAAAAAGTCGATAAAATTTCCCGTTCCCTACAAGGGAAAAAGTCGAATGGTTATCGAGAAATTCCCTCACAAGGAAAAAGTCGATAAAAAATCGAGAAATTCCCTCTGAGGGAAAAAGCACTTATATATTTCATATATAAGTGGGGAAATTCCCTTCCCTCAAAGTCAAGGGAAAGAAGTGTGGCGGCTTAGGCTGCCGCCGCACACAACTTCTTCCCTACCTTGACAAGGGCGATTTTCAAAAACAAAAAAGAAAGGAAACTGAAATGACAACTGAATTTTTCATGCCGATGCATCCGCCCACGGTAACGCATCACGACAAAAAGATAACCGTCAAAAACGGTAAGGCGATAATGTACGATTCAACCGAGCTGAAAGCGGCAAAGGGGAAGCTGACGGCACACCTTGCAGCACATATTCCGCAGGAACCGTATTCAGGCGCAGTCAGGCTGATGGTCAAATGGTGCTTCAGCAATACAGGGACTAAGCACAGAGACGGGGAATGGAAAACCTCGAAGCCCGATACGGACAATCTCGAGAAAGCCTTGAAAGACTGCATGACCCGCCTGCACTTTTGGAAGGACGATGCGCAGGTCGCATCGGAGATCAGCGAAAAGTTTTGGGCTGCCGTGCCGGGAATTTATGTGAGAATCGAGGAGCTGCCATGCTGAAACAAATAACCCAGGAAGAGACCAACAGGCGCTACATACGGGAGCGGACGAGTGACCGGGAAACACGCTGCCTGAGATGTTATTACTGCTGCAAGATATTCGAAGCAGATGATAATGACCGGCACGACTGTCCGCGATGCGGTCAAGAACTCATTGAAATGGGATTTTTGAAAGCGAGTGACGACTATGGCAATTGAAGAAACAAAGAAAATTCTTGATGCGACTTGCGGATCTCGCAGCATTTGGTTTAATAAACAACATCCAGCCACGGTATACATGGACAAAAGACGAGAGCTTGAAACCCGGATTTGGAAATCCGGGGATGGACTATCCGAAAGGACATTGAGAGTGGATCCCGATGTAATAGCCGACTTCACCTCAATTCCATTTGCGAGCAACACCTTTTATCTTGTGGTTTTCGACCCACCACACTTGCGACATGCTGGTGAAACTTCGTGGTTGGTCAAAAAATACGGAAAACTCGACGACCATTGGCCGCAGATGATACGGGACGGTTTTAATGAATGTATGCGCGTTTTACGACCAAACGGAGTTTTAATTTTTAAATGGTCGGAAGTACAAATCCCGGCGGTGGAGGTATGGCGGGCAATTGGATGTAAACCTTTGTTCGGGCATCACTCTGGAAAAAACAGTAAAACATTTTGGGCTTGCTTCATGAAAGGTGAGGTGTAACAATGCGTGAGATACTTTTTCGTGGCAAAGGCGATAAAAAATATAATGGTGGTATGTGGTATTTCGGTGTGCCTATTCGCTGTTATGACGGCGACTGGCAGATTTGCACCAATAATAGCAAAAGGACGGTAATCCCTGAAACGATAGGGCAGTACACAGGTTTGGCAGACAAAAACGGCACGAAAATTTTCGAGGGCGATATTGTTTTGTTGAAAGGCGATGAGGAGCCTTATCAAGTCGCTTTTGATGAATCCTGTTTTCAAGTTTATGGCAACAGTATTTGCTATGTTATGGATAACTTTTACGACCACGATATAGAGGTCATCGGCAATATCTATGATAACCCCGAGCTATTGGAAGGTGATGGCAGTGCCTGAGATGTGTCCGGATGAGCATTGTGTGTTTCTCGTCCAGACCGGCGGAGAAAAGCCTTTGTGCCCGTTTTGGCATTGTCTGAAGCCGGAGATTGAAAAGCACGACAAAACCCGAGAGGAGGCTGTTAAATGACGCTTAAAGAGTTGTCGCAGCTGTACTACCTTGACAAAGAGATAGAACTTGACCGTGAGAGACTTGCGGAGCTGCGGGCAAATTTGCTCTGCCCGAGGTCGCCAAACTACGATGGTATGCCGCATAGCCCGAACCCTGAGCCTGCGCTTGAACGCTGCATAGCGGAGATAACGGATCTCGAAGCTATAATCCAGGCAAAGATAGAACAGCGAGTCTACGAGCGCAGCCGCTTGGAACGCTACATAGCCGATATTCCTGACAGTCTGACTCGGCAGATATTTACGCTGAGATTCGTTGAAGGGATGCGGTGGGAAGAAGTTGCGGATAAAATCGGTAGTAGTTCTTACAGCGTCAAGCATATCTGTTACAGATTTATCGCGAAAAATTAAAAGTTGGCACACATGGCACACGCATATGTGCTAACCTTTAAGCTGAAGAATGTTACCGATATTCTATTCTTCATTTTTATGTCCCCTTTCACCACGCCTTCCCCGCGGCGTCATAAATAGCGGGGCATTAGTTTTTACTGAGTGTTGACAATTTTAACACAAAGTGATATTATAAATTTACCTGATAGGTAAATAGTAATTGGGGGCGGAAGTTTGAAAATTGAGTATAAAAGTCGTAAGCTTGAAAAAGCTTGTACGATTTTTGAAGAAGCTCGAAAAAGTTATGGCGACATAATGGCGGAGCGGTTGCATCAAAGAATAGATGAAATAACGGCAGCCGATTCTATAGAATTTTTATGTCTTAATCACATAGGAAGATGTCATTTGTTGAAAGAAAATCTGTCTGGTATGTACGCTATGGATTTGAGGCATCCATACCGATTGATTTTCACCGAGAAAGGCGCGGAATTGAAGATAGTGGAAATTTTAGACATAAGAGATTACCATTGATTGACAATCTTATTCATATAAATAAACAAATTAGAAAGGGTATAGGGAGTGTAACGAAATGGAGAAGAGTAGAACAACGATAGCTATTCCGCCTGGTGCAACTATCAAAGAACAACTGGAAGACAGAAAAATGACGCAGAAAGAATTTGCTCGTCGAATGGATTTATCCGAAAAGCATGTTAGCAAACTTATAAATGGCGAGGTACAGTTGACGAACGAGGTTGCGCTGCGTTTGGAATTTGTTTTGGGTATCCCGGCACGTTTTTGGAATAATCTCGAATCGTTGTATCGGGAAAAACTTGCGAAGGTAAGAAACGAGAATCAGATGGAGTTAGATGTTGGCTTAATGAAGAAGTTTCCGTACAGGGAAATGGCTAAAAACGGATGGGTGCCCAACAGTACAAAAAGCGCCGAGAAAGTATTTAACTTGAGAAAGTTTTTTGGCGTTTCAAATCTTGGATTGCTTTGCGATCCATATATTTCTGGAATTGCTTGCAGAAGACTAGGCGAAAATGAAAAAGCGGATTTTGCTCTTTTGGCATGGGCTCAGCAAGCGCAGATATTGGCGCGCGATGTTCATACAGAGGCGATAAATCTTGATAAGCTGATAGAAATCGTGCCAGAGATTAAAAAGATGACGGTAGAGAATCCGCAGATATTTTGTAAACGATTGATTAATTTGTTTGCAATCTGTGGTGTTGCGCTGGTCTTTTTGCCCCATATCGGTGGTTCTTTTTTACATGGCGCGACTTTTTACTCTGGTGATAAGATTGTCATGGGCCTTACTGTCAGGGGTGGAGATGCAGACCGTTTTTGGTTTAGTCTTTTTCACGAAATGGCGCACATAATACACGGTCACATTGGAAAAGTTGGCGGACCCACAACTGATGATGAAAAAGATGCGGATGCATTTGCGAGAGAAGTCCTTATTCCTCAGAATTTGTTTGATGATTTTATTCAGGATGGAGACTTTTCCAAAGAATCGATTGTTAGATTTGCGAAAAAAGCTAATATTGCTCCAGGAATAGTAGTGGGGCGCTTACAGAAAGAAAGATATATTGACTATAGTCGTCATAATGATTTGAAGATAAGATATGCGATTGTGGCCGATAATCCGAATTTGTGATTAACATTAATAAAAAGCCGTAGCGATAGCTCTTATGAGAGCTAAACTACGGCTTTTTATTTTGTGAGTTTATTGAGTTGTAATGAGAACGGAGGTGAACCCATGACCGACAAGCAAAGACGGTTTGCAGATGAGTATATCGTCGACTGCAACGCGACAAGAGCATACAAGGCTGCTTATCCGCGGATAAAATCGGATGATGCTGCGAGAGCCAATGCGTCAAGGCTGCTAACAAATGCTAATGTTAAAGTCTACATCGAAGCAAAACTCGATGAGCTGAGCTCGAAAAAGATAGCCGACGCGCAGGAGGTCATGGAGTACCTCACCGCCGTGATGCGCGGAGACAGCACGGCGAGCGTCGTGGTTGTAGAAGGTCAAGGCGACGGCTGCAGTGCGGCAAAGGTGCTGGATAAGCCGCCGGACGAAAAGGAGCGCCTGAAGGCTGCGGAGCTGCTCGGAAAGCGGTTCTGTCTGTTCAAGGACGGTATTGAAGCTAAGATAGAACCGTCAGACAAGCTTGACAGCATTCTGAGGCAGCTGAGCGGCAATGAGTGAGGTTCTACTGAGTAAGAAGTTCCGCGACTTTCTCAGATGCTCGGCGCCGGTCGAGTTCCTTGAGGGCACGACATATGCCGGCAAGACTACAGTCGGCATCATGAAGTTTATGTTTCGCGTCGCGGCGAGTCCGAAAAAGATTCACATCGTCAGCGGTCTGGACACCGGAACAATAGAAAAAAACATCATCAACAAGGAACTCGGCATTATAGATGTGTTCGGTTCCCGGGTAGAATACAACAGCGGCGGTAAGGGTCAGTACAGCTTGCCGCATATCGTCTTTCGCACCGGCGCAGAGGACAAAATAATCTATGTGCTCGGCTACGACAACAAAGCTCGCTGGAAAAAGGCGTTGGGCGGTCAGTACGGTTGCCTTTACATCGACGAGATAAACATTGCGGATATGGAGTATGTGCGCGAGGCGGCTATGCGTTGCGATTATCTGCTTGCTACGCTCAACCCCGACGACCCGAACCTGCCGGTGTATTCGGAATATATTAACCGTTCCCGACCGTTGCCCGAATATGCAGATGACGCGCCGACGGAACTGCTTGAGATGCTTTCCGAGCCGGCAATGCCCGGATGGGTGTGGTGGTACTTCTCGTTTGACCACAATGCCGCCCTGACACCCGAAAAGCGGCAGCAGATTATAAGCAACGTTCCCGCCGGCACGAAGATATATAAAAACAAAATACTCGGATTGAGAGGACGAGCCACCGGGCTTGTCTTTTCTAATTTTGACCGCAAGCGGCATGTTATATCAAAAGCGGCGATACGCAAGCGCTTAGAGGATGAGAATGATCCGTTTGAATTCATCGCGTTTTCGTCCGGGCTGGATACGGCGTATTCCTCGCAGTCTCCGGACACGATAGCGATGATGTTTCTCGGCATCACCGCCGACCGCAAGGTAATATGCCTGGACGAGCGGGTCTATAACAACCGAGACATCAGCGAGCCGATAGCGCCGAGCGACACGGTGCGCAACTACATTGACTTTTTGGAGCGCAACCGCAAGGAGTGGGGGCTCGCACGGAATGTCTTTATCGATTCCGCGGACCAGGCAACTATGACGGAACTTTTGAAATACCGTCGGAATAACGCCTGTCTCTATTCTTTCAACAACGCCTATAAGGCGACAAAGATAATTGACCGTATAAACCTGCAGCTCGGCTGGCTGCACACGGGGCATTACCTTGTGTGCGACCACTGCAAGAACCATATCGCAGAACTCGAATTGTACAGCTGGCAGCAGGATAAGGATAATCAACCGGAAGACCGAAACGACCACACAATAAATGCGTCGCAGTACGGATGGCTGCCGTATGTTAAGCAGATCGGCGCAGTAACAGGAGGGTGATTAAATGAGCCTAGGCGACAGAGTCAGAACCGCCGTAAGGAACTTTTTGAATATCAGCACAGATAACGGAGTGTCTATAAATATCCATCAGCTTATGGACCATGACGCCGAAGTATTTAAAGACCGTATCTGGTATCGCGGCAGGGCGAACGAAATCGAAGAGCTTTATGCGCATATTCAGGACAACATAGGCAACGGGCACTTTTGGGGCAGCAAGCCGACGCGCGGAATGAAGATCCGCAAAATTCACACCGGGCTGCCGTCACTGATAGTCGATACGCTGACCGATGTTTGTGTCGGAGACCTGTATGCTATTACCGTTGATGACCCCGACATGGGGAAGGTGTGGGAGGACATAGCCGAAGAAAACCTCATAACCGACATAATAAGCGACGCCGTCCGAGATACTTTGTATCTGGGTGACGGCGCTTTTAAATTGTCGTATGACCCCACGGTTAGCAAATTGCCGATCATTGAGTTCTATCCTGCTGACCGTGTGGATTTTGAGTATAACCGCGGCAGAATCAGTGCGGTTGTTTTCAAGACAAAGCGGACTATCAATCAGAAGCCGTATCTGCTCAAAGAGCGGTACGACTATGACAGCATAACATATTCGCTGGTGGATGTGTCGAACGATAGAGAGGCGGATATATCCGACTTCCCGGAGCTTGAAGGATGCAAGAACATCAAAAATAACGCTCATTTCCTGCCCGCAGTGCCTTTGATGTTCCGGCGGTCAACTATCTACCCCGGGCGCGGAAAATCAATCTATGACGGCAAGCTCGATGATTTTGACGCCTTTGACGAGGTGTTCTCTCAGTGGATGCTCGCCGTGCGCAAGGGTCAGATAAAGGAGTACATACCCGTTGACCTGCTGCCGCGCAATGTCCGCACCGGAGAGGTTCTCGAAAGTAATGACTTTGATAATGATTATATCCAACTGCAGGGCAGCATGGCGGAGGGCGCGCAGCAGAAAATCGAGACGACACAGGGCACCATCCAGTATGAGGCTTTACTGTCCTCGTACTGCACCGCGCTTGACCTCTGTCTGCAGGGCATAATTTCCCCGTCCACGCTCGGCATTGACGTTAAAAAGCTCGACAACGCCGAGGCGCAGCGCGAAAAGGAAAAAACCACGCTTTATACGCGCAACCGCGTTACCGATGTTCTCAACAAAGCACTATGCGACCTTGTGCAGGCTTCGCTTGATTTTTACTGCACGCTTAACAACCGCGAGAGCAAAGAGGTTGAAGCCACCGTTAACTTCGGCGGTTACGCGAACCCGTCCTTCGAGGCACAGGTCGAGACTATCGGCAAGGCGGCAACCAGCGGCATAATGTCGACCAAGACCCAGGTCGACGAGCTTTACGGCGACGACAAGGACGACGATTGGAAGGCGGAAGAGGTCAAGCGCATAAAAGAGGAGCGCGGTATCCTCGAAATGAACGAACCCGCGCTGAACGATTTTGAGTGAGGTAACAGATGAGCGGCGTTGATTTTGACAGAGAGATAGCACAGATCTATCGCGATATGGAGCTTTATCTCATCAAGTCGATGCAGCGTAACCTCGCCCGTCATCTTGCCGAGGAGGCAGACGCCGGGCTCAGATACCCTCAGTGGCAGGCGGAAAAGCTCAAGGAGCTGAAACGTTACCAACGCGAGAACCGGCAGATTATCAGCAGCCGAACTCGCGGTCTGTCGGACAGAGTATCGGAGCATATGAAAGCGGAGCTGCGGCAAGGCTCGAAGCATGAGCTGAAGCGCCATAAAAAAGCCCTCGGCAAGGGCTATAAATCCGCAAAGACCATGCGCAAAAGCTTCTTCAAGGTCAACGACCGAAAGATAAGCGGGATGATTAACGCCCTGCAAAACGATCTCGGTGCGGCAAATACTGCCGTGCTGCGTATGATGAACGACACCTATCGGCAGACCATCTTTCGAGCAGGAATGTATGCCTCAAACGGCGTGATGACCGAAACACAGGCATACGATATGGCTGTGAAAGACTTTCTGGAACGCGGAATCAACTGCATCGAGTACCGCGACGGACGCAGGGTCAACATCGCGGACTATGCTTCGATGGCCGTTCGAACGGCGAATCAGCGGGCATATATGGTGGGTGAGGGTGAATTCCGCAAAAGCATAGGCGAGACGCTCGTAATTATTTCGCATCACGCTTCCGCCTGCAAACTCTGCAGACCGTTTGAGCGCAAGGTGCTCATTGATGATGTGTATTCCGGCGGCAAGCCGGACGACGGCGACTATATGCTGCTGTCCGAGGCGATGAAGCTCGGCTTGTTCCATCCTCGTTGCCGGCACGGACTCGGAACCTATTATCCGGAACTTGAAGAAATCAATCACTACAACAACGAGGAAAACGATGTTTCCGATTACGGACGATATAACCGTGCGCACATAGAAAACATGGTGCAACGGTATAAGCGCCTGACAGTCGGCAGCGTCGATCCCGAGAATGTGGCGAGATATCAGGCGAAGCTCAAAGAGTGGGAGCGAAAAATATCACCCTATGGTGTTGAAAAATTCAAAAAAAGTGATATAATAAATATGAGCCAGTTTAGAACTACGGATGACCCATTGCGAGAAGCACTCGGAAGCGCAGAAGATTCAAATCCAAAGGAAATAAAGGCAATTAAAACTCATCTTGAGGAGATAGGAGTCTCGTTAATCAGAACGAAGGCTGAAAAACTTTCGTATTCACCGGGTCTATCAAAAGGTCAACCTGGAACTGTCTATATTTCTGAAAATGCGAGCTACGGTGCGTGGCTTCATGAACTTAGGCACGCAGAAGACGATATGAAAGACGGATGGCTCGGGATGAGAGTTTTTCAGAACCCGGAAAAATGTATTAAGCGTGAGATCGATGCTTATCAGGTGGAAATAGATCTGGCAAAAAGTATCGGAAGAAACGATATTGCAAAAAGATTGGAGGTGCTCCGTGATAATGAAATCAGTAAATACAAACAACAGTGTTAGTTCTCTTATATCGAGAATGTCTGCGAATGACATGAATGCGGTGTTATTAGGTGCTAAGTCAGATATCCCGATCCTTAATCTAAACGCCGTTATTTTTGGCGCAAAATCCAGATGTGCATCGCCAGAATTTATTGAACTTCTTAAAACAAAAATGCTTGATTCGGGTGTTTCTTTTATGGGGATGCCTCTTGAAAGTTTTGCGACGGCAGCACTCGATGTTCTCGGAGTTCAAGAGTACAATGGAACCGACGATTTTATTTGTAAGTTGATAAGTTCAGGCTTTAATCTGTAATAGTTTAATTCAATAATTACGGCGTCTTGCATTTGACTGCAGGGCGCTGTTTTTATATCCAAAAATCGTTTGCCTGTATCGTAAAACAGGGAAACAGTTGACCTTAACTGAGAAAAGGAGTGTAAAAAAATGGCAGAAGAAAACAAGAATGTTGAAACCACGGAGGGGCAGGGCGCCGAGGAGCAGAAAGAGCAGTCTCAGCCCGAAAAGAAGTATACCGACGAGGAAGTAAACAACATCAGTGTCAAGAACAGCAAGAAGGCAGTCGCCAAGCTTATGAAGGAACTCGGTATAACCGAGAAGACCGACAGGGCAAAGGTCAAAGAGCTTATCGAGAAGGCGCAGCTTGATAAGCAGGAAGAGCCGGAGACGGACGGTGCGGAGCAGAACTCCCGAGTAGCCGCCGAACTCGCAGAGGCTCGTGCAATGGCCGAAGGCGCAGTCCTGGAAGCTGTGATGCTTGCGGCACATGTCAAAGCAGACAAGGTGTCTAAGGCGGTCAAACTCATCGACCGCGCGGACTGCCTCGACGATGACGGCAAATTCAGCCGCGAAAAAGCTTCCGCCGCAGTCACCGAACTGCTGAAAACATGGACAGAACTGACCGACAAGGCTGAGGACGGGGGACCCGGATTCAGTATAGGCGGGGACGGTCAGGAGGACAAGAGCAAGAAAGCACCCGCCAAAAAGACAGCTCAAAAGAGCTGGAACAGATTTAACTACTAAAGGAGTGTTGAAAAATGCCTAACACGGCAAACTACGCAGAAAGATGGGAGCCTGAGCTTCTCGAGATCCTCACGCAGGATTCGCTCATTTCTCCCTTTATTACGACCGCAGTGAAGTGGCTTTCGGCAAAGACCTTCCACTTTACCCAGATGTCAACCAGCGGCTATAAGAGCCACAACAGAAACGGCGGCTGGAACCGCGGAGTCTTCGTGCAGACGGATGTTCCGTTCACCGTCACGCACGACAGGGATATAGAGTTCCTTGTCGATAAGCTCGATGTCGATGAGACCAATGCGACAGCGTCGATGGAGAATATCTCCAAGACCTTTGTCCGCACGCAGGAGGTGCCCGAGGCTAACGCCCTCTTCTTCTCCCGCGTCGCGGCGCAGGCAAAGAAGCTCGACGGCTATCATACCGAAACAAAGCTCAGTGATTATACCGCTGCCAATGTCTTAACCAAAATCAAGAAGGCGCTCGGTTCCGGCAAGCTCCGCAGATACAAGGCGATGGGTGCGCTTGTCGTCTACGTTAGGTCTGAGATAATGGATCTGCTTGAGGAGAGCACCGAGCTTGCAAAGAAGATAGAGATGACCCAGATAGCGGAGGGCGGCATCGGTATCGAGACCCGCGTCACAAAGATTGACGGTGTCCCTGTATTCGAGGTCATCGACGACGAGGTGTTCTATGACACTTTCGACTTCGACGGAGAGGATGGCGGTTTCGCGCCTGCAGAGACGACCTATAAGGCGTCAGCCGATACCAGCGTTGTTGCCGACAAGACCTATTACACCAAGAGCGGTGAAAAGTATACCGCCGTCAAGAGCCCGACCGGCAATCCGTCCACTTCGAGCTACTACGAGGTTGATGCTGCCGGCTCGAAGAAGATCAATATCCTGATTGCTTCGCCTCTTACCACGAAGTTCGTGCCGAAGGTCAACAGTATTTACTTCTTCGCACCGGGAGCGCACACCGAGGGCGACGGTTGGCTGTATCAGAACCGTGCTTTCTCCGATGTATTCGTATTCCCCAACGGCAAGGATAACAAGGTCGACAGCGTGTTTGTCGACACCGATATCGCTTGACGGAGTTGATGCATAATGTATGCTGACGTCAATTTCTACTTAGAATCTTTTCACGGTACGCAGGAGGCTTCGTGTGAAATCGAAGCCTCTTTGTCTTTGGCCGAGATAAAGATTGACGAAGCGACCTTCAACCGCATCAAAGGGCGCGGTTTTGAAAACCTTACCGAGTTTCAGCAGGAAAAAATCAGGCTCGCCGCATGTTACCAGGCGGATTATATTCACGAGAACGGATATGACGGCTCGGGTATACAGAGCTATAGCGTGCTTGACATAAGCGTTACGGTCAAGGATTCCGGCAAGGTCTACGAGCGACTCGGAATGAGTCCCGTAGCGTATGCCCTGCTGCAGCAGACCGGACTTACAGGGAGGATATCATGATGGCAAACAGCATTAAGAAACTGCCGTTCCCGGATTTCCTTTGCGTTACGCCTTGCGAAATACGGCTTGACGAGCCCGACATCAGTGAGGACGGAGAGCCGAAGACTCACGCCCCGATAAAAGCCTCCTGCATCTATTCCGAGCGCAGGAAACGGCTGTACGACAAAGACGGTAAATATACCGAGCTTGTCGGCAAGGTTATCGTAAAAGGCGATATTGCGCCGAAGATGCGCGAAATATCGAGCGGCACCGTTACTGTCCGCGGCCGCGAAATGACGATATATTCAGGTATCCGAGCGAAGAATCCGGATGGTACGGTGAATCATACGGAGTTTGAGCTGAAATGAAGGTCACGGTGAAGCTCAACACGGCAAACATAAACCTCATTGAAAAAGCAATTTCCCGCAACCTGGTAAAAACGGCAGACGCGCTGAAGACGGATCTTCAGCAGTCGGAGACGATGCCGTTTAAGACCGGACAGCTGCAGAACCGCTCCACTTTCATCGACGACAAAGAAGCGGCCACGGGCAAGGTATATATCGTGTCCGATACGCCGTATGCCCGCAGGCTTTATTTTCACCCCGAGTACAATTTCAATCGGACTGAAAACAAAGCGGCGGGCGGAGCGTGGTTCGAGCCGTATATCTCCGGTCAGAAAAAGGATTATGCAAAGCGGGTCTTCGCGAAATTCATGCAAAGGAGCTGCGGCGGATGACGCTGAAAGTATTAAAAGACTTTTTTAAAACCGCATACAGCTGGACGGACACTATCTCCATCGGGAAGATAGACGACGACGCTGAGAGAGCGATTTGTTTCTATCACTCCCGAGTCGGCTCGGCAAAGGTGCAGACTGTGGGCGGTAAAGTCAACAGAAGCTACGGCATGCTGTCTGTTACGGTTCTGCTGCGCTGGACACGAAATGCAGATGCGGCCGAAAACAAGGCGCAGAGCATTTACGACTTTTTCGATGAGAAAAACTTTGAAATCGACGGGAAAAGGGCATTCGTTATCTCCCGCTATGACGATCCTATTGACTTGGGAACAGACGGCAACGGAGTATATGAATATTCTTTTGAATTCGATGTCTATTACGACAAATAAAAAAGGAGTGAAAATATGGCTAATTTTTCAGGAGTTTTTCCAGTGTATGATCTCGACATCGAGATATGCACAAGCGGCTCGACATTTGCGCCGATAGCCGACATGGAAAATGCAAAGCTTTCGATTGAGACCGGCGTAGAGACCTGGAACTCAATCACCGAGGACGGCTGGCAGAGAGCGCTGGCGACCGCGAAGTCATACACGCTTTCCATGAGCGGCAAGCGCAATGTCGGTGACCCCGGCAACGATTATATTGCAGGACTCGCGCTCAAGAACGGACGCGACTGCGATTCCAAAATCAAGGTGACATTCCCCGACGGTGCGACGTTTACCGGCGATGTCGTCGTGTCGGTCAGCGATTATGCCGGCGACGATGCGACCGCCGTCAATCCGCTGGCGTTTGACCTTATCAGCAACGGCAAGCCGACCTACACACCGGCTACGGGCTCATAATTTTCGGGACTGCTGCGTGATTCGCGGCAGTCCGTATTTTTTATTTAAAGGAGTAAAGCAGCATGAGAATAATTGACACGGGCGATGCCATTCTTTCGGGTGACAATCATCCGCAGCTTAAAATCGGCGATAAGCTCTATCTCGTCGATGACAGAAAGTCCACTTGGGACAAAATTCAGCAGGCACAGGAAAAGGGCGGAGACGATTCCGACATGGAAATCCTCACCCTTGCGCTCGGCAAGGAAGCTGTTGCCGAGCTGGTAAACAGCGACATATCCGTTTCCGGCTATACGAATCTGTCATTTTACGTCATGGCAGCCATAACCGGCGAGGACTATGAAGACCTCAAGAAAGCAGCAAAAGAAAGAAAAAACTAACCGAGGAAGCCTACTACGACGAGCAGTTTGACGAGCCGCTTATTGTAGCGTCATTTGCCAAACAGTACGGTATTAGGCTTCTGACGGAAGATATATCGGTCAGGGAGTACAGGAAACTGCTGGCAGGCATTATGCACGATACGCCGCTCGGATATGTTATCTCGGTCAGATCCGAAAAGGACCCGAAGAAGATACGCGAGATGACGAATGCCGAGAAGGATATCCGCCGAAAGTGGCAGCGGTTCCGCGCCGCTAAGGCGGGTCCTGTGCAGTATACGATGACCGTGGAACAGTTCCAACAGCTCTTTAAAAATCTCGCAGGGGGGTGAGAATATGCCGCAGGGCACTAATGTTGGCTCTGTGTTTTTTAACATAAACACAAACCGTGGTGCGTTTTCTAAGGAAATAAAAAGCGCGGCCGGACAGGCTCAGAGCGTGTTTTCGTCCGCGATGGGCAAGGTCGGCAAGGCAATAGGCGTTGCGTTTTCGGCGGCCGCCGTCGTTTCTTTCGGTAAAAAGTGCGTTGAGGTAGCGAGCGAGACGCAGTCCGCGTGGGTGGGTCTGAGTTCCATTCTGAACGGGCAGAAGAAGTCATTCGGCGAAGCAAACAGATTTATCCAGGATTATATTTCTGACGGTCTCGTGCCGCTTAACAACGCTGTGACCGCATACAAAAACCTTGCGGCTCGCGGATACAGCACCGAGCAGATAGAAAAGACAATGACTGCGCTGAAAAATGCTGCGGCATTTGGCCGTCAGGCGTCTTATTCATATGGTGATGCCATCTCCACGGCGACGGAGGGTCTGAAAAACGAAAATTCTATCCTTGTTGACAACGCAGGTGTTACCAAGAATGTGGCGAAAATGTGGGAAGATTATGCCAAGTCTATCGGCACAACAACAAACGCACTTACGCAGCAGCAGAAGATAGAAGCCGAAGTCAACGGCATCATGGAGGAAACAAAGTGGCAGACAGGCGACGCGGCAAAATATGCCACTACTTTCGCCGGCAGGGTCGCAAAACTGTCTGCGACATTCACGTCATTAAAAACAGAAATCGGCAATGTGATAATACCGATACTAAACCTTTTTATCCCGGCAATTCAGACCGCGCTTGACGCGCTGCTGAAGTTTTTGGGTCTGCTGAAAACGGCGATGGCATCAATCGGGCTTGAGATGCCCGATGTGACATCCCTTGGCGGCGTAACTGCGGGGGCAACGGAGGCCGCCGAGGCTATTGACAACACCGGCACGGCTGCCGAAAAAGCCGCCAAGAAAGTCAAAAAGGCTTTTGCGTCATACGACGAGATCAATGTGCTTAGCAAATCAAGCGCATCCGATACCGGCACGGGCGGAAGCTCGGCGGGCGCGTCGGGGGTTGAAGCGGCGACTATAGGCGGCGTAAACTCGCTGAAAGACCAGCTGTCAAGCGCATCGGCGGAGCTGGGTACATTCTTTGACCCTCTCGCCGATGCCTGGCAGGCGCACGGAGAACCGATTGTACAGAGCATAAAAAACGCCTTTAACAATCTGAAAGAGGTTGGAAAGGGCGTGGGCGATGTCATAAAAAATTGGTGGCAAGGCGAGGGCGGAAGGTCGTTTGCCAACACAACACTCGAGCTGTTTGAGAAAATAGCAAGAGCTGCCGAACGTGTCACAAAAAGCATTAAATATATCTGGGATAACGGCGGTAAAGACACCTTTAATAATCTTGTGAAGATATTGGGCAATGTCGGAGAAATCATCATGATCGTTGTCGGTTATATTGCCGATCTCTATGGCGATCTTGTGGAGGGATTCGCCCCGGACGCTGCCGAAGGTTTGCAGGGCGTAAACGACAAGTTGTCGGCGTTTAACGGCGTGCTTGAGTGGCTGAAAACGGATGGAAAACCAATTCTTGAGGGCATCGCGTATACCATAGGGCTTGTCGGTGCAGCATGGCTTGCTTATAAAGGCATTATGATTGCGGTAGAGGTCGCAAGCAAGGCTTATGCAGCTGCGCAGGCGGTTGTCAATGCGGTCATGAATGCGAATCCTATCGGGATTATTGTGACTTTAGTAGCAGCGTTGATCGCAGTTATAATTTTGTGCGCAAAGCATTGGGACGAGCTGAAAGCAGCAGCTTCGAGAGCCTGGGATGGAATAAAAGCCGTATGGGCAACAGTGGCGAATTGGTTTAGCGTAAACATCATTGAGCCGATTAAAAACTTTTTCTCGAACCTCTGGGCAGGAATAATGACAACCTTCGCGAATGTGAAGACATACTTCCAGCAGAAATTTAGCGAAGCGTGGGCGGCTATCAAGGGCGTGTTTGCGCCGGTAGGGTCATTTTTCTCGGGAATTTGGGAGACGATACGCTCTAAATTTTCGACAATAGGAACAAAGGTCGGCGAAACGATGGGTAATGCCTTTAAAACGGTCGTTAACAAAATCATATCGTTTGCCGAGCGAACCATAAACGGATTTATCCGCGCGATAAACCGCGCTATATCACTCATCAACAATATCCCCGGAGTGAGTATATCGCCGCTCAGCGAATTGAATGTTCCCAAGCTCGCCCAGGGTGGCTGGGTAGCGGCAAACAATCCGCAGCTTGCTATCGTCGGCGATAACACCCGTGAGGGCGAAATAGTGTCGCCCGAGTCAAAGATTCGCGAGCAGGTCGAGCTTGCGCTCGCCAAGGCGGGCGGTTTTGCCCAAAAGGTTAAGCTGCAGCTCGAACTGCTTATCCGCTATCCCGACGGACGCACGATAATCAAAACTATCAACGAAGCCCAGATAGCCGAGGGCAGGATTCTTCTGGAGGTGTAAAGTGTGGAAAAATATGAAGTGCTTATAAACGGCAGCATAACACTCACCGCCGACGGGATGGGCTGGGAATATCCGCAGACTGACTCGGAAGGGTCGGGCGCGACCGATGAAAATTTGATGATCCGCGAAGTTCTGCCGGAGCGCGACAAGCTCATTCTGACATTTGAAAAGGATAAGACCGAGGCGGAGATCAGGAAAATTCTGCAAGTCAGGGCGATGACCGAATGTACTGTAAAATTTTATGATCTTCGTGCCGGTGCGTTTTTGACCAAGACGATGTACCCGGTTTCTGATGCAGTGACGGCACACGCGCTGATTAACGGCGAATACGTCATTGAGGCGTTTGAGCTGCGTTTCGTTCAGACCGTTCCGAACAGTTAAGGAGGACAAAATATGTACGCAGCGAGTACAAGCTATAAAAACTACATAGCATCCTCCAGGGTCCGTGTGCCGAAGTCAAAAATAGTAGTCGGAAATGCGACTTATACCGGACAGCAGTATTTGAAGACATACCCGAAGATATCGCATTCCAACAGCAAAATGATAGGCGGGTTCCCGGCGAAAAGCTGTGAGTTTGAGATATACAATCTCGACGGGTCCATAGACCTGAACGGAAAAGAGGTATCTGTATATCGTGGACTCGAGATAAACGGTTCGGTGACATGGATTCCCTTGGGGCTTTTTACTGCCAAGGACGAGGACATTACAAACAACAAAACTGCACGGTTGATATCTTTCAAAGGTACTGACCGTGCAGTGCTTTTTGACTGCGCGTATGGCGGCAGCCTGACTTATCCGACAACATTGGGCGCTTTCGTGCGGGAGATATGCACGCGTCACGGCATTACGCTCGAGACAACGACTTTCCCGATGTCGACTTTCAAGCTGACAGAAGCGCCGAATATGGACGCCTCAGTTACAGACCGAGAGTTGATCTCCCGCGCCGCCGAACTCGGCGGCTGCATAGCGCAGATAAGCCGTACCGGGGGACTGCGCATAAGCAAGCCGGTCAGTACGGGTATTCAGATAGGCAAGGCGCGGTATAAGGCGGTTTCAAAGGAGCCTAAGTTCGGCGTTATAAACTCATTGGTCTTCGGACATGACGGATATGACGACGATATCACATACCCGTCAACCGCACCGGAGAATCTTTGTCAGTGGCGCATAGACGATAATCCTTTCATCGACAAAACGCGGGAGAGTAGCATAAAAACCATCGCTGCGCAGATCTTCGGCATGTCAATCGTGCCGTTTCAGATAACCGACTGCATTGATGATTATATTCTCGACCTGAATGACAGCATAAGCGTCCAGGATAAGGACGGGACATATTTCACGGCTACGGTGCTACAGATAGAAACTACTGCTCGCATCAAGTCAAAAGTGTCCGCAGAGGCTCAGATAGTCAAGAAAACTGATTACAAGATGGCAGGCAGCGTTATGCAGACGCTCAAAAAGGTGCAGCTGCAGGTTGACCACCAGAACCTGAGTATTCAAACGCTCGTCCAAGACATGAACGGGCTGTCCGGCGAGGTGAGCACGCTGAAGCAGACAGCGAGCAGCATCCAGTCAAAGGTGAAAAAAATCGAAGGAGATTATGTCACTTCGTCGACTATCGAGCAGCTGAGTAACGAGATAAATATCCGTTTTGATAATCTCGGCTCACCGTCCGAACTGAGCAACGCAACAACGACCATAAATGCGCAGGGCATAAAGGTAAAAGACGGCTCATTTACGGCAGAAAGTGAGGGGTATAAAGCGGATCTATCATCGGGCGTGCTTAAACTTTATCAAAGTACCGGAACTGCGAGCGAGGGCAGCCAGCAGTTTTTTGGCATGGCAAACACGCTTGTATGGCAGAGTTCAACCGTAGCAAACTGGTATGCGACATTCGCTACGGTCGATTATACGCTTGGCGGCAGTAGCAATGCCGGGTTTCGTTTCGGTAAGTCCGTGAACAATGGCACGGACTATGTAACCTCTGCAAAGCCGTGGGCAGATATGGAGACTGCTTGGCAATACGATTGGATGCGAATAGAAGCTGATGCAACCAAAATAAGAAAAACTCTGATAACCAATCCTCTTGGATACAACCAGTTTGCGGGGGTGAAACATTATAGACCTATCGGCGGATTGGATCTGTATTCGGCGGCGTTTGGCGTTGGCGGACCATCGAATTTACCATCCGGCGCAATAGAGGTCTGTGATAAGAATAACGCTATTATCGCCAGGAGTGATATCTATCAAAACGCTGACGGTGAAATCACACTGAAGCTCACCGGCTCGAAATATACAGGTTATATTATCGTTGGTAATGACGGTGTTTATGTCAGATATGGAACGGGTAAGTCGATTAAAATAGCCCCACAATAACAATCACGAGGTGATGATATGACAGAATCAAAAGCAGTAGAAAAAATCAAATCTCGCATAGCCGAGATCGAAGCCGAACAGAAAACTTATGAGAATTGCCGCATGGTGTGCATCGGTATTAAAGACGAACTCAACAAACTGCTGTCCTCGCTCGAAGAGGACGACAAAGACCGGGAAGCAGGTGAAATTATTGTTGAAGAAGATGAGACAGTGTCGGCTTAATTTTGCCGATAACCGATATGACTGCGAAGCCGGAATAATAGGGGAACATTACGCCACGGAGCTTATTGTTACTCCACCGGCTATCATGCCGGCAGAGGCAGTGTATCGCCTTTGCTTTGAGCCCGGCGGTCTGTCGGAGATAATTTTACAGACCACGGACGGAGCATTTTCATATCCTCTGCCGTCGGCGGTCACGGCAACACCCTACTGCTGCGTAACGCTTATCGGATATGTCGGCAGTGAACAGATTTATAAGTCCAGAATGGTGAGACTGCACTTTTCTCAAACGGCGGACGGTGACAGCTCTATAGATCTGCAACAGCCCGGCATTGTCGATGAAGTCAACCGGAACACCGCCGCACGGCACGGCCATGATAACAAGCCGGTCATTGACCTGTTGACCGCCGATGATACTGGCACGCTGCTGTACGATGGCAAGGTTATAGGTGGCGGAGGTTCAACGGGGTCAGAACTTTTTATTGTTAATGCGCAGGCACAAAGCGGAGCAGATGGATATACAATTACTTCCCACGACAAGACCTACGAGCAAATAGATGCGGCTTATAAGGCGGGCAAGCAAGTTTTGATTGCTTTCACGGTTACGAACGAGAATAATACGTTTTTAATTCCTCTCGTGAACGCCACAGAAACCGATTATGAGTTCTTAGTTTTTGCCAATGCAGTCTTTAATGTATATGTCGATAACACAGATACGTGGGATAGCTATGTGGAACCGCTTGAAGCAGACAGCATTAAAGCCAAGATATCTGCCGACAGCTCTGCACAATCGTCAAGTTTGCAGACAATTCTTAACAGCACGGTTTATCCTGCGGTTGAGAAAGCCCACGAGCATAGTAATAAGTCCGTACTTGATGGTCTTTCCGACTCTAATGGAGTTCTTTATTATAATAACAAACCCATAATCGCTCAAAAAATCTCTGAGGGTCCATATATAACCCTTACTGACAATACCGAGTACCGTCTTACAGATGTCACGACCTTAAAGCTAAGCTATCCGGTAGGTGATTTCGAATCTTGGATGCGCCTGAACTTCGCGGCGAGCGGCGATATAACGGTCACTCTGCCTGCGGGCACCGGATATATCGGTACTGCGCCGGATTTTAAAAACGGCGAAACATGGGAGCTGAGCTTCAAAGACAAAATTTTGGCGGCGCAGAAGGTCGGTGAGGGCACTTGATGGGGCGAAGAAGAGAACTTTTTTCGCGTGCCGCGCGGCATATCGAAGGTCTGCCGGATGACTTCACTCCCGTGAGCTTTTTGCAGTCCTCGGGCAGCCAGTATATCGACACCGGACGCAAGCTGACGCAGGATTCTGATATCACCATAGATTTCAGGATAGTCGGTGAAATAAACAGGGACGCGGGCATATTCGGGTCGCGCCAGAGTGCGTCGGAAAATAATCTTACGCTGTTTCAAAACAAGAACCCGATTGTTTTCTCCGGCGACTTTTCCGAGTATCAAAAGCACCGTTTTACGGCGGCTTCATCATTGGAACGAACAAAAATCCGAATGAACAAAGCCGGCGTGTGGGTCAATGATATTTTAAAAAAATCTTGGAGCGATGTCGCCGACTTCGAGACGCCGACAAACGGATTGATATTTGACGTCGGCAACAACAACTGGTCGGGCAATAAGGCTGTTATGCGGTTATATGGCTACACCGACGGCGATGCACAGCAGCTTGTCCCGTGTCTCGATGCAAACGGTGTGCCGTGCCTTTATGATCTTATAGGCAAAACGGCGCTCTATAATCAGGGCGCGGGCAGCTTCACATGGGGGTGAAAATATGATATACGGAAAACTGGTCGGCGGTGCTCTGCACGGTGCGCCGAGACCGATAAGAACAGAAAATGGCGATGTTTTTACCAACGATCCCGCATTGCTTTTGCAGTACGGATACAAGCCGATAATCACGGCGGATTATCCGTCCGACGGCGGGTATTACACCGAGTCGTGGACAGAGACGGAATCCGAGATAAAGCAGATTTGGACAGCCGCCGAGCCGCCCGAAGATATATCGGCGGACGAGGCGCTGGATATCATCACAGGGGGTGCGGATATATGACACGGACGCAGGCAAAACGCTTCCGCGAGATGATAACAAGAGCCGCCGCGAAGCTGACAAACGCCGAAGCTCTGACAAGTATCAGCCTATTTGAACCGTGGAGCGGCGAAAAAGATTATTCTATCGGCGACAGGGTGCGCGACGGTGGAAATCTATATCGCTGTTACAACGCTATATCCGCCAATCCCACATGGCGTCCGAGCGTAACCCCAGCGCACTGGGAACGTGTGACGGCAGGCGAAGACGGCACGATAGATAACCCGATAACCGCCGCTGCCGGTATACGGTATTTTAAGGACAAGTACTATCTCGACGGCGGCAAAATTTACAAATGCACAAGAGACGACAGCGGCGGCGAGGGCACGGTTATGCACTATCTGCCGTCGCAGCTTGTGGGCATTTACTTCGAGGAGGTGACGGGATGAGTGTGTGGGAAGTTTTTTTAGCCGCAATAGGTGCATGCGGGACGGTTTGCGCCATTATCTTTGGGTATCAAGCCTATAAGCGGAACAACAAAGGCGACAACCGCGACGAAGGCAAGAAAGACGGTGTTGTTTTGACGGAGCTGGGATACATAAAAAGCGGTGTCGATGACATCAAACGAAAGCAAGAAAAGCAGGATGACAGCATAAGGGAAGTCGTTGAAAGACTGAGTTCTGTTGAATCGTCCGCGAAACAAGCACACCATCGGATAGACGGCTTGGAGAGCCGTATGAGCGAAAAATAAGGAGGTCACATTTATGTTTGCAGAATTTTGGTCGGAGTACGGTATGACATTGATCTACACCGTTTTAACGGCGGTGCTCGGCTTCATCGGAATCGCGATAAAGCAGATTCTTTCGAAGCTTTCCGCCGACAAGACTAAAGAGTCGGTCGTGAAAACTTGTGTCAACGCAGCGGAGCAGCTGTATAAAGATTTACACGGCGAAGAAAAGCTTGCGAAGGTCAAGGAAAACATCGTTGAAATGCTCAATGAGAAAGGCATATCAATATCTGATATCGAGATGGACATGCTTATCGAAGCGGCGGTTGCGGAAATCAATAAGCAGCTTAAGAAAAAGGAGGGTGCTGAAAATGGCAAAGACTAATACAGGGCTCGTGGCATACGCAAAAGCGAACATCGGCAATCCGTATTGGTACGGCACCTTTGGGCAGGTCGGCACACAGACGCTGCTTGACTCGAAGCGCAAGCAGTATCCGTCTTTTTATACAAGCGCCAGATATGCGGCGTGCAAGAAAGATATCGGCAAGCGCGTGCATGACTGTGTCGGTTTGATAAAAGGCTACCTGTGGAGCGACAGCGCTACAGCCGCGCCGAAATATAACGCCGCGCAGGATGTGTCGGCAAACGGTATGCTTGCCAAATGTACCGAACACGGCAACATAAACAAGATACCCGAGATACCCGGCGTCCTAGTGTTTATGGATGGTCATGTGGGTGTGTATGAGGGCAACGGCTGTGTTATCGAGTGTACCGTCTCATGCGGCGGTGGCGTCGTCAGAACCGCGCTTAAAAGCCGTCCCTGGGTACATTGGGGCAAATGTCCTTGGATAAGTTACAACAGCACTACAGCGGCACAGAAGCCGTCAGAATCGACCTCGAAACCGGGCGGCGGCATAAAGGTCGGAGATAAGGTAAAGATAACCGGCACGAACTATGCCACGGGACAGCGCGTACCTACTTGGGTGAAGCTGCGCAAATACACCGTAAGCAAGGTGCAGGACGGTAAAGCTCTGCTCAAGGAGATCAGCAGCTGGGTGCATACCAAAGATATAACAGTAGTATCGACGGCAAAGAAAGGTGTTGCAGTCGGTAGCACAGTGACCATCAAGAAAGGCGCTGTTTACGGCGGCTGTACCTCAGCGCGCGGAAAAGCGGTCCCGTCCGCTCAGCTTGCACCGACAAAGCACAAGGTAAGCAGGATACAGACAAACAAAGGCGTCAAAGAAGCCCTGCTCGGCGATATATCGAGCTGGGTTGCAGTGGCGAGCCTTGAGGAGGCATGACATATGATAACAGCAATTTTTTTCAACCTCATGAACATGCTCGGACTCTACGGAGCCTGGGCGGTCGTACAGATTCTCAAGCTCTTCGGCATGATTTAACTTGCGGGTAACTTGCGGGTAACTTGCGTACGTTTTGCGTGCGTTTTGCGTGTGTTTTGAAACCAACTTGCTTACAACTTGCGACTAACTTAGGACTAAAAAACGACTGGGCAGGGGAGAAATCCCTTGCCCGGTTTTTTGTTTTTTTTGTGCGCTTTTATCTTATAACCGCTAACATATAACTATATAGTCAAGCCAAAAAAGTGGACACATAACATTTTGCCGACGTCGGCAAAATGTAAAACAGCAGCCCCGCCGGAGCGAGACTGCCGCGTGAAATAGGATATAGAGCTGGAGGCTCTTTATTGCATTATAGCACAATATGCTTTAAAAATCAAGCAATGTTTGCTCAGGTAAAAATCGACCGTTACTACAGGGTTACTACGGATTCTATTTTAGGGTACATTGCAATAGAAATGAAAAAAGCCTTGAAACCGTTGATACACAACGACTTCAAGACTTCCTCTTTGGTGATCCATCGGAGATTCGAACTCCGGACACCTTGATTAAAAGTCAAGTGCTCTACCGACTGAGCTAATGGATCATATTCTTTTCGCTGTGCGGAAGCTGTATCCGCAAATCAGCTTGATTATCATATAATATTTGCTCGAAAAAGTCAAGCCTTTTTTGTATTTTCTTCCCATTGTTTTCACTCTTTATGATAAATCGCACTCATTTAGCCCGAATATTCATTCCCACCCGGCAGATACTATTCAGAGAAAACTGCCGGAGGCGCATTCTATGAAGATACTTTTTTATGATACAAAGCCGTATGACCGCGAGGCGTTCGAAAAGCTTGCAGGCAAATATTCCGACATTGAAATAGACTATCTCAAGACGGATATCTCTTATCGCACCGCGCCGCTCTCGAAAGGCTATGACGCCGTGTGCCTGTTCGTCGCGTCCGATGTCGGCAGGCGGGTCGTGGATATCCTCGCCGAGAACGGGGTCAGGCTCATTCTCATGCGCTGCGCCGGGTATAACAATGTCGATCTTCCGGCGGCGCAGGAGCACGGCATCTCCGTTATGCGCGTGCCGGGGTATTCGCCCGAGGCAATAGCCGAGCACGCCCTCGCGCTCGCGTTCGCCGTCAATCGCCGCATACACAAGGCTTATATAAAAGTGCGCGAGAACAATTTCAGCCTCATGGGACTGACAGGGGTCAACTTCTGCGGAAAGACGGCAGGAGTTGTCGGCACGGGAAAGATAGGCGCGTCGTTTGCGCGCGCCTGCCGCGGACTCGGGATGAATGTTATCGCCTATGATAAGTATCGGAACCCCTCGCTCGACTTCGTTCGATATGTCGAACTCGATGAACTTCTCGGCGAAAGCGATCTGATATCTCTCCATTGCCCGCTGACCGAGGAGACCTATCATATGATAAATATCGACGCAATAGAGCGGATGAAGGACGGCGTTATCCTCGTCAACACTTCGCGCGGCGCGCTGATAAGCACGCCCGATCTTATAAAAGGTATAAGACAGCATAAATTTATGGGCGTCGGGCTCGATGTGTATGAGGAGGAGACACACAACGTTTTTGAAAACCGCGAGGACGATATACTCGAAACCTCCGTCACGGCGCGACTTCTGTCGTTCCCGAATGTTATAATCACCTCGCACCAGGGCTTTTTGACCCGCGAGGCGCTTGAGTCGATAAGCGAGACAACGTTTGAAAATGCCGCCTCGTTCGGCAGGGGAGAGCCGATACAGGCGAATATAGTTAAATATAATTAATGTATGCTAACCATGCGCGGCGGTAAATTCCGCCGCTTTTTTCTGTCCGCTGTTGATTAAATCGCATTTATGTGATAGAATTTTCCCATAACCGATTCAAAGGAGTGAGGGAGACTTCGGGTCTCGTAAATATGAAAAACAAAGTTCTGCCAAAAATAACAAATATATCCGCTATTGTTGACATAGTCGGCGCAGTCGCATTTTTTATTGTTCAGATAATCAACGCCGCAAAGCCGAATTTTGTCGGCGCGCCGGTGATGCTCGGATTTTTGATAGCGAGTGCCGTGGCGATAATATTGTTCTTCGTGCTCCGAGTCGTAGGTATCGCGGTCGGTGCTAAGTCATCGAAAGTTCTGACGATAATTTCATATATTGTCGATGCGGCATGGGTCATCTCTATGATATTCGTGCTCAGGAATCTCAATATCTTTTAAGGAGAGTCGGAATGATTTATGCTTTTGTCGCCGCTGTCGTTTCTGCGGCTCTGCTGATATATTTTATCGTCCGTATAGTGCGCGATCCCGGTGATGCAAAATATGCCGTACATATTCCAAGATGGCTTTTCTTCTTCGGCATGGCTGTCTATATTGCCGGCGCCGCCGTCTGCATCGCAATGCTCGCTGTCGGAAAGTTCTTCGTTGCGATCCCGGGTTTTGGCTGTATGCTTTTCGGTGCTGCGGCGATGCTCTGCCAGCTCGACCAGAAGGTCGTGTCTGCGGGCGAGGGGATATATATCTATTCGACCATGTTCGGCAAGAAGAAGCGCTTTAATATTTCCGATTTTGTCTCGATGAAGCGAAACTCCGATTCGCTCACGCTCAAATTCAAAAACGGGAAGATGCATATCGATAACCTTGCCGTTATCAGCGACGACTTCAGAGAGAGCCTGCTCGACGGCAAAGAAGACTGAATATCTGCTTAGTGCAAAATACGAAGGTCATAATCCGTGTCTGACAATGCGGATTATGACCTATATTTATTTTTTCGGCTGTCTTATAAATTTTTTTGAAAAACTGTTGACAACAACATATGAATGAGCTATCATATGAACAGTGAGACATATGAATGAACAGTCATATGAATTATCACGCAAATGAACGGAGGACAAAAACATGGAACACAACCACGAGAAGATGCTCGATATGGTGAGGCACGAGCTGCCGACAGACGAGCTGCTTTGCGACCTGTCCGATCTGTTCAGGCTCTTCGGCGACACGACCCGCGTCAAGATTTTGTTTTCGCTCTTTGAATCGGAGATGTGCGTTTGCGCCATTGCGGAACTGCTCGGTATGACGCAGTCGGCGATATCGCACCAGCTCAAGATACTCAAGGACGCAAATCTTGTTGCCAACCGCCGCGAGGGCAAAACAATCTATTATTTTCTTTCTGACGACCATGTCAGAACAATTATAGCCAAAGGGTTTGAACATCTTATTGAAGAAAGGAACGAGAACAATGAAGAAGATCTTTAAGCTTGAGGATCTTGACTGCGCAAACTGCGCGGCAAAGATGGAGGCGGCTATCGCCAAGGTTGACGGAGTTGAGAGCGTCAGCGTCAATTTCTTCACCCAGAAGCTGACCCTTGAGGCGGCAGACGATGCTTTTGACGATGTGCTCAAGAAGGTTGTCAAGACCGCAAAGAAAGTTGAGCCCGACTGCACAATAATTCTTAAGTAAGAGGGGTGTCCCCGATGACGAGAAAGCAGAAGAAAACACTGATAAGAATAATCGTATCTGTCGTGCTGACAGGTGTTGCCTGGGCAGTCGACGAGATATTCGGCTTTGAGGGCTGGAAAGCGCTGCTGCTGTATATCGCGCCGTATCTTGTGATAGGCTACGATGTCCTGTGGGACGCTATACGCAATATTGCCCACGGCCAGGTGTTCGATGAGCATTTCCTCATGGCCATCGCCACTGTCGGCGCGTTCGGCGTCGGCGATTACCGCGAAGCCTCGGCGGTCATGATATTCTATCAGGTCGGCGAGCTGTTCCAGAGCATCGCGGTCGGCAAGAGCCGCAAGTCAATATCCGCGCTTATGGATATCCGTCCCGACTATGCCGTAGTCGTGCGCGACGGAAAAGAGGAAACCGTGTCGCCCGAGGAAGTTGAACTCGGCGAGACTATAGTTATCAAGCCCGGCGAAAAGATTCCGCTTGACGGCGAGATAATCGACGGCTCGACTTCTGTCAATACCGCCGCCCTGACAGGCGAGAGCCTGCCCGCAGACAAGACGGTCGGTGACAGAGTGACGAGCGGAACGATAAATCTTTCCGGCGTTATCCATGTTAGAACGCAGAGCCGCTTCGAAGAGAGCACGGTCGCGAAGATTCTCGAACTCGTTGAAAACTCCTCGGAGAAAAAGGCGAGAGCCGAGAACTTCATCACCCGCTTCTCGCGCTGGTATACTCCCTGCGTCGTTATCGGAGCCGTTGTGCTCGCGATTATACCTCCGCTTGTCTCCATGCTCATGGGCACTCCCAGCACATGGAGCCTTTGGAGCAGATGGATCGAGCGCGCGCTTACCTTCCTCGTTGTCTCGTGCCCATGCGCACTGGTCGTTTCCGTCCCGCTGTCATTCTTCGGCGGCATCGGCGGAGCTTCGCGTGACGGCATACTTATAAAGGGTGCCAACTATATGGAGACCCTTTCGAAGATCGACACGGTCGTGTTCGACAAGACCGGAACGCTGACGAAAGGCACATTCGCGGTCAACGCCATTCATCCCGAAAATATCACCGAGGCGCATCTTCTCGATGTCGCCGCCGCGGCGGAGAGCTATTCAACTCACCCGGTCGGCGAGTCGATAGTCGCGGCGCATAAGGGCCATATAGACAAGAGTCGTATCGGCAAGATAACCGAGCACGCAGGCATGGGTCTCGAGGCCGTTATCGACGGCAAGACTTATTTTGTCGGCAACGGCAAGCTCATGGATATGGCGGGAGCCAAGTGGCATGAGTGCCATATGGCAGGTACCGTTATTCATATCAGCGAGGGTGCGCAGTATCTCGGACATATCGTTATCAACGATGAGATAAAGCCCGATTCCGCAGATGCGATAGCGAAGCTCAAAGAACTCGGTATCAAGAACACCGTTATGCTCACGGGCGATAATGAGCGCGTCGCCGAAGCGGTCGGCAAGCAGCTCGGACTCAGCGCAGTCCATGCAAAACTGCTTCCGTCGCAGAAAGTCGAGCGCGTTGAAGAGCTGCTCGGCGAGGGTAACAAGGTCGCGTTCGTCGGCGACGGCATCAACGACGCACCCGTGCTCACAAGAGCCGATGTGGGCATCGCAATGGGCGCAATGGGCAGCGACGCCGCGATCGAGTCGGCGGATATCGTCCTCATGGATGACAAGATTTCAAAGCTCCCGACGGCGATAAAGATAGCCAGAAAGACTATGCGCATCGTCAACGAGAATATCTGGATCGCGCTCGCGGTCAAAGTGATCATCCTCGTGCTCAGCGCATTCGGTATCACGGATATGTGGATAGCGGTCTTCGGCGATGTCGGAGTTCTCATTCTCGCTGTGCTCAACGCCATGCGCGCAATGCTGAAGATAAAAGACAAATAAAAAATAAAAACGAACGGCGGCAGGGGATTGACCTTGCCGCCGATTTTTCATGCTTTGTTGAGCTCTCTGCGCTTTGCGCGCCTGACTCTGTTTATGTGCCGCTCGAAGTCGCCGCTGTTCAGAAGCTCGGTCAGCACCAATTGCTCGAAGGTCGGCACGGTGCAGGAATAGAACCCGAGCCGCTCTTCAAATGTCTTAACAAGCCTTTTCGGCAGAACCATGTAGCCGACACGCAGCGAGGGCGATATAGTTTTTGAAAATGTGTTGAGATATATTACATTGTCGCGGTCTGAGAGCACAAAAAGCGTGTCCGCAGGCTTCTGCGAGACCGAAAACTCGGAGTCGTAGTCCGACTCAACAATGAATCTGTCGCCCGATGAAGACCAGTTGATATATTCATATCTCTTCGAAGCGGACGCAGTGACCCCCGTCGGGAAGCTTCGATATGGCGTAGTATGCAGAATATCCGCCTTGCTGCCGCTCAGTGCTGCGCCGTCTATGCCGTCGTCCGAGAGCGGGAGAAGCTCGTATCTGACTCCCGCCGCCCTGTATACCTGCTCGATTTTTTCATATGACGGCGACTCTATCGCGTATGTTTTGTCCCTGCCGAGCAGGTCGACTATCAGCCCGTAGAGATATTCTGCACCCGAGCCGACGATTATCTGATCCGTGTCAACAGATATGCCGCGGTTTCTCGCGAGATATTGCCGCAGCGCTTCGCGTAATTCGATTCGCCCCGAGTGCGGTGAGCGTTCAAGTATCTCTTCTCCGCAGTCCGCAATAACTTTGCGCATCGTCCTGCTGAGCAGCGATAATGAAAATTCGGGCTTGCTGTGTTCGATATTTTTCCCTCGCATCGGCTCTGGCGGTCTGCTGTCGGACGCCGCAAAGCCGTCCGAACGGCGGAAAACAACAAAATATCCGCTTCTCTCTCGCGCCTGGGCATATCCCTCTTCGCAGAGCAGATTGTATGCGTGCTCTGTCGTTATCGTGCTCACCCCGAGCTCTTCCGCGAGCAGCCGCTTTGACGGCAGTTTGCTGCCGTAGGCGAACGCTCCGCCGACTATATCCGCCCTGAGCTGTCTGTAAATCTGCAAATAGACCGGGCGGTCGTTCAAGTCAACCGTGTATTTCATCTGGTTATATTATTTTCTCCGTTTCTGACTATTTTATATTATCAGTGGTATTGTATAATATTCCTGTCAAAAAAGCAAGGAGGACTTGAAAATGAAAGAGAAAAGCAACACGAAAAGAACCACGCTGTGGATATGTTTGACGGCAATGTTCATGGCGCTCAATGTCGCGATGAGTTCGTTCGGCGTTCCCGTTCCGGGCGGCCACCTGTATCTCAATGATATAATTATCTGCACCGCAGCGATAATCCTCGACCCTGTCGCGGCGTTTATAGTCGGCGGAGTCGGCGCGTTCCTCGGCGACCTGTTCTTCTATCCGCTCCCGATGTTCGTCTCATTGGTTACCCACGGACTCCAGGCTGTTATCATCTCCGTTTTCTCGCACTATGTTCTGAAGAAGCACCCCGTGCTCGCGAGCGGAATAGGCGTCTCAATAGGCGCGGTCATTATGGTCGTCGGCTACTCCCTCGGCAGAGCGTTTATCTACAGCACCCCGGAATACGCCCTTATGAAGCTGCCTTTCCAGATTCTTCAGGCGGTCGTCGGCGCAGTCGTCGGAATGCTCCTGTGCTGGAAGTGCGGAGTGTACAAGCTCTATAACAAAGCGCTTGCAAAAACTTCCGGCGGCAAAAGAGAAGAGCACAAAGAACCGGCAGAGAAAAGCTGAAATAGATTAAAAAACTCTTGATTTTTATATCTTGCTGTGATATAATATCCGAGCATTACGCACGCGAAGCTTTAGGAAGTCGCCCGGTGCGGTGAATTTTCGCCGTTGCGGCCGCCCTGTTTCGCGGAGGAAAAACCAAAGGAGGAAAAACAAATGTCAGTAGTATCAATGAAGCAGCTGCTTGAAGCAGGTGTGCACTTCGGTCATCAGACCAGAAGATGGAACCCCAAAATGGCTCCCTATATTTTCACGGAGCGCAACGGTATTTACATCATCGACCTTCAGAAGACGGTCAAGAAGCTTGAGGATGCCTATATGGCGGTCCGCGATATCGCTGCAGACGGCAAGGAGATCCTTTTCGTCGGCACGAAGAAGCAGGCTCAGGATTCTATCCGCGAGGAGGCTGAGCGCTGCGGCATGCCTTATGTCAACGCCCGTTGGCTCGGCGGTACGCTCACCAACTTCAACACCATTCAGCGCCGTATAAAGAGACTTGAGCAGCTCAAGACCATGGAGGCTGACGGAACTTTCGATATGCTTCCCAAGAAGGAAGTTATCAAGCTCCAGCTCGAGATAGAGAAGCTTGAGAAGTTCATGGGCGGTATCTCCAAGATGAAGAAGCAGCCCGCTGCTATGTTCATCGTCGATCCCCGCAAGGAGAAGATCGCTGTTCTCGAGGCTCACAAGCTCGGTATTCCGATCATCGCTATCGTCGACACAAACTGCGATCCCGATGAAGTAGACTATGTTATCCCCGGCAACGACGACGCTATCCGCGCTGTCCGTCTTATCTCCGCCGCAATGGCAGACGCTGTCATCGAGGGCAGACAGGGCGAGCAGGGCGACGCAGAGGCTGCCGAGGCCGCAGAGACAGAGGAGGACAAATAATGAACTTCACTGCTAAAGACGTACAGGCTCTCCGCGAAAAGACCGGAGCAGGTATGATGGACTGCAAGAAGGCTCTCACAGAGACCGACGGCGATATGGACAAGGCCGTTGATGTTCTTCGTGAGAAGGGTCTTGCTTCCGCCGCCAAGAAGGCAGGCCGCGTTGCCGCCGAGGGCGTTGTTGTTGCATATTATGATGAGGCAAATAAGGTTGCTTCTATGGTAGAAGTCAACTGCGAGACAGACTTCGTTGCAAAGAACGAGAAGTTTGTTGAGCTTGCAAATAAGATTGCTGTCACTGTTGCGGAAAAGAATCCGGCAGATGTTGACGCTCTCCTTGCTATGACCCTTTCGGGCAGCGATGAGACTGTCTCCGACGCTGTTCAGGAGCTCTTCCTCGTAATCCGTGAGAACATGAAGGTTCGCCGCTTTGTAAGAGTTGAGGGCACTGTTGCTTCCTATATCCACGGCGGCGGCTCGGTAGGCGTTCTTGTCAGCTTTGATACAGACGCTGCCGATAAGGCAGAGTTTAAGGAGATGGGCAGAAACGTTGCAATGCAGATTGCAGCTATGAGCCCCGAGTATCTCAGCAAGGATTGCATCTCCGACGATGAGCTTGCAAAGATGAAGTCGATCACTATCGACAGCTCGCTCAACAAGCCCGAGTCTCTTCCGAAGCCGATTCTTAAGAATCTCTTCGATAAGGCTGTCAACGATAAGCTCTTCAGCGATGAGGATCTTGCAGCTTATGAGGAGCAGAAGAACAACAAGTTCCTCTTCAACTTCCTTTCCGATAAGGCAGTTGAGACTCTTGTCGAGCTTGCAATGGCAAGCAAGGCTGATATCGTTGCAAACAAGATCTTTGCAGGTGCAGTCGACGGCCGTATGAAGAAGCAGCTCAAGGAAGTTTGCCTTCTTGAGCAGGCATTCGTTCGTTCGGATCTCTATGACGGCGATGTCGCAGGCTACATTGCAGATGTTGCTAAGAAGCTCGGCGCTTCGATAAAGGCTACCGGCTTCATCCGCTACGCAAAGGGCGAGGGCATCGAGAAGAAAGAAGAGAACTACGCCGAAGAAATCGCAAAGATGACCGGCAACAAATAATTAAATGAAAAGTGAGGCAGTCGAAAGATTGCCTCGTTTTTTATGCCGTAAATAATTATAAGGGCTGTCGCATTCAGCGCAGATCAAAGAGCAAAAATAGAAGAGCCGCAATTTGCAGCAAATAATGCAAATTGCGGCTTTGCTTTTATTCCGATTTTGCCCGCACTTTTTCTTTCTTGTAAATGCTGTAGCTCAGCCAGCGTTTGCCTTTGTATCGCAGGCAGAACGCAACCGCGCGGAACACCCAGTCGACTATCATCGCTACCCAGACGCCGATAGCGCCCATGCCGAGCTTGAGTCCGATTATGTAGCTCAGAAGCAGTCGGAAAGTGAACATCGAAAACAGCGCGATGCACATCGTGAACTTGACGTCGTTCGCAGCCTTGAGAACATTCGGCATCGTGAACGATGCGGGCCAGATAAATATCGCACAGCCGTTGTGGATGATGATGAGCTTGAGCGCGAGCGAATATGCATCTGGCGAGATGTTGTACATCCTGAGCGTCAGCGGCAGGGTAGCGAGGATTATTGCGTTCCATATCGCCGACATAAGATAGGTCAGCTTCATCAGCTTCTTCGTGTGCAGTCTTATCTGCTCTTCGCTGCCCAGACCGACGCGTTGACCAATGACCGTTATCACCGCAAGCCCCATCGCCTGACCGGGTATGCAGCCGATTCCGTCGAGGTTATTTGCGACTGCGTTAGCCGCTATCTGAACCGTTCCGAACGAGGTTATAATGCTGACGACAAGTATGCGCCCGAGGTGAAACAGGCTGCTCTCGATGCTGCTGGGTATTCCTATAGAGAGTATCTTTTTTATAAGCCCGAAATTCGGCCTGAATTTATCTTTAATCGAGATATAAATCGGACGATCTCTCTTGTGCAGGAGGATGAGCAGGAGGAGCATCGCCGCAAAACGCGAAATAGTCGAGGATATCGCCGCGCCAGCAACACCCCATTTGACTCCGTATATGAGAATGGCGTTGCCGATTATGTTCATAATTGTAGTGATGAGCGAGGCTAACATCGATATTTTCGAGTTGCCCATGGCGCGGAAAAGCGCTGCGCAGCAGTTATATATAGCGAGGAACGGGAACGACAGCGCGGATATCCAGAAATATGTCAATGCGGACTGCATAACGCCCTCTTCAAGCGTGCTGAAAAAGAGGCGGAGCAGCTGCGCCTTGAAAACAAGGGTCAGTGCCATGAGTACAATCGAGATTATAAACGCGATAAATATCAGCTGAGATGCGCTGTTGCGCGCGTCCTTTGCTCTTTTTGCGCCGATGAACTGCGCCGCAACGACTGCGCCGCCCGTAGCGAGCGCGGCAAAGACATTTATCATCAGCGTCATTATCATATCGACGAGCGAAACGCCCGAAATAGCCTCGTCGCCGAGACCGGATATCATAACCGTGTCGCAGAATCCGACGGATATCGCGAGAAATTGCTCGATGACAAGCGGGAATATCAATTTTTTGAGTGCTTTGTTGCTGAAAAGCGGCTTTCCAGCGAGGGGAGTTGCAACAGCTTCCATTTGAGACCTCCGTTTGTTATACATATGTATAATAACATATTTGCTCTGCCAATTCAATCCGTCGGGGCTGTAAAAAATATGCACTGCGGCTTTCCACAGTGCATATCTTTATTTTTTCTTAACTATTCGTAGTTCGCTTATCATAACTCCCGCGTGTTCTTCAAATATCTCGATTTCAACGCACCCGTTGACGAACACATCTTTCGGCAGCCGGTATACCGCGCAGACAAAGCCGTCCGGGAGCATCTCGCGGTTGAATTCTTCGTCCTCTTCGCCGAACTGACCGCCTTTGTATACAATCGTTCCGTTGGCTTTTATCGTCAGGTCGTTGATGCTCTCATCTTTTTTCTGATGATAGGTGACTTTCAGCTCGTAGTCGGTGTCATATCTGAATCCGCCCAGCTTGCACCTGAACGACTGGTTGTCGTAGACTTTGAAAAGGCAGGTCGGGAGACTGCCGTTGTTGACATCGGGGCGGTCACCCTGGAAGTTCATGTATATGCCCTCGGGGCCGACAACTTGCTCGCACCCGAGCACTCCGAAGCCGTACTCCGCGACCGAGAAATAATATTCGTCGCTCTCGACTTCGTTGCGCCTGACGCTGCGAATCATGTATTTTTTAGCCTCGTCATCGGGCATCGATTCAGCCTTTTCGAGCCGACCCATAAGCCATGCGCGGTCGGTGTTCGGCAGGTCGATTGTCTCAAGCACCGCTCCGCGCTCCCAGCTGTTGGCGCAGTAGCGCTCAACATCCGTCTGCAAGCCTATCTGCTCAAAAAGCTCTTCCGCAATGCGCTCTATGTCCGCGCGAAGCGCCTTTTCACGTCCGTCCTCGGCATTTTTGAGTATATCCTTTGCGCTCGTGAGCCTGCCAGCGAGAATCTCGCGTTTCGCTTCTTTTATCGCTCGCAGTTCTATTATCCGCTTGTGTCTTAGATATGCGTCGCACTTTGCGCGGAACAGGCACTGGTTGAATCGCCAGAGCTTCACGGCATCGGGATATCTTTCGGCGAGCGACTCCCAACCTCTGAGATTGTCGTCAATGCCGGGATTCTCCGCCGGATCCGTCTGCCAATTTAGCTCAAGCCCGAGTATCCTGTCCGCAACCTCGCTTGCCGGCAGAGAGGGGAAATACAGGCGCGAATAGTCCTCAAGCGAGTCACGGACATCGACATCGGGGAAGAAGTCCATGTCGCTCCAGACGCATTTGTTGACATCGTCCGTTATTCCCTCGGAATATGAAACACTGCCGACAACATATCTGCGCGTGAGGCGGTGAATCTCCCTGTATTCGCAGGGGCGGGGATTCGTGCATTCGCGGCTGAGTCCCGCGGCGAGCGCATAGTGCCAGTTGTCGCGGTCGAAGTGAACCGGATATTCGCAGCGCACGTTGTGCGTTATGTCCGGATAAAATCTTATCGGATATTTTGCGGGCACTCTGCGGCGCAGCTCATCCATCTCAAACGCATGGTTCGGACCTGTTATAATGCCGTCAATCTCGTCCGGCAGCTTTTGCAGCTCGCTTATGAGCTTTTCGCCCCAGCTCGGTATCGAGTGCGGCTGCTGTGCGGACGGCCACATCTCGGCGTTCGGGTGATACTCCTTGAGCAGGCGCGAAAACTCGCGGCAGCGGCTTATAAATTCGTCCGCATCGTAGTCGCCGGGATCACCTCCGGGCGGGAACATTACGTCTATCCTCGGCGTGCGCTCAAAGACGCGTCTGCGCCGTTTCTCGGCGTCCTCAAGGCTCTCGCGGTCGTTCGGGTACCAGAGCGACACATCGAGGTCATATTCGTCCGCGATTCTTGAAGCTTCAACGAGAAAGTCCTGCGGGTCGTATTTCATCAGCCTGTTCTGCTGCGCTCCGAGCCCGTCATAGGGGATGTGCTCAACCGTATTGCAGCCGAAGAACATCAGGTCGAGATAATATCTGCGGTAGTCCTCCAAATCCCACGCGTCGTAGCTGTTTGGCGTTGTGCGGTAGCCGAGCTGGTGCCCCCTTATGCGCTTGTCGGGCTTGTATTCTCCGCCGATATCCTGTATGAGCGTGATTTTTTCGCCCGAAACTTCGATTTTTCTAAGGAACATGCCGATGGCGAATATCAGTCCGCGTATGCCCCGCGCCCTGAAAACAAGGCGGCTGCCGCTCTGTTCTATTTTATATCCGTCGCGCAGACCGTTCGGGTCGGCGATAAGAGATATGTCCGCTTTTTCAGAGTCGGTCATTTGCGGCATAGCTCCCGTTCTCGATTCTATTTCTCCGCGCAGTATCTCTGCGGCTTTGATTGCGTCGCCGCCCTGCGCGAAAATTTTAAGATTGCTATATTCGTGTCTCATTTTATCCTCACTCAAAAAGCTTCTTCATCATTTTAAGCCCCTCTGCCGCTTCGGCTTCAAAGTTTATGCGGTTGGCTTCAATGCTCATTCTTCCGTCGTATCCGGCTTTCTTTACGGCTTGCACAAACGGCGCGTAATTGTACCCGTCGCCTTCTGCGGGGAAGATGCGCTTCATTTTACCGCCGTTCGGCGAATCTTTTGCGGTCGGGTTCGAGAAGTGTATGTGTATCAACTTGTCTCCCGCATACCGAAGCGCACCGAAGTCTTCATTTTCCATAACCATATGATATATGTCGGCGAGGACAAATATATTTTTGAGCCCCAGAGCGTGGCAGATGTCAACACTCTTGCGGACTGTCGTAAACACATTTGTTTCGAGCCTGTTCAGCGGCTCAATAGCAACTCTTATTCCGTGTTCGCCCGCTTCGTCGTCTATGACTCTTAGAGCCAAGTGTATCTGTTCGAGCCCATTTTCTCTGTCGAATCCGTCCGGCACGCTGCGCGAACGCCCGCTTCCGAGCACGCAGGTTTTGATTCCGAGAAACACTGCGTTGTCAAACGCGCGGCGCGTGTAGCCTCTTATGATTTCGATGTCCGCATCCTCTCCTGCGAGGTGTATCTCCCCGGGGAAAAAGCAGTTCACCGCTTCAAGCTTCGCTCCATAACCGTCAAGCATTGCTTTTGTATTTTTTAGTTCCTGCTCGCTGAGACTTTTTATGTGCCCCAGGTTGCTCTCGAGATAGTCATATCCGAGCTTCGCGGCAGATTCGAGCTTGTCAAATCCAACGCAGGTTCCGAACCGCATAGTGCGCCTCCTTTAATATTTTTATTCCGGATAAATGGTAACATGCCCGCCGCCGCCGTGTCAATCTCAGTTCAAAAATTTTTCTCCGCGGTATTAAGAGCGCGCTATATGGGAATAATTTTTTATAGCGTGAGCAAAGTGGGAGGCGGCGGAATGCAGTATAACAGAGTCGAGATCTGCGGAGTGAATACATCGAAGCTGAAGGTGCTCAAAGAAAAAGAAAAGACGGAGCTTCTGCGCCGTATGCATTCGGGGGACAAGTCGGCGCGGGACGAGCTTATAAACGGAAATTTGCGCCTTGTTCTGAGCGTTGTCCAGCGGTTTACAAACAGGGGAGAGAACCCCGACGATCTCTTCCAGGTCGGGTGCATCGGGCTTATAAAAGCTATAGATAACTTTGATATAAATCAGAATGTTCGCTTTTCGACCTATGCCGTACCCATGATAATCGGCGAAATACGTCGCTATCTGCGCGACAACAATTCGATGCGCGTCAGTCGATCAATAAGAGATGTAGCCTATCACGCGATGCAGGAGAAAGAGAAGCTTGTCGCAAAGCTCGGGCGCGACCCGACGGTAGAAGAGATAGCGAAAGCGATGAACATGAAGAAAGAGGAGATAGTTTTAGCCCTCGAAGCGATTGTCGAGCCCGTCTCGCTCTATGAGCCCGTGTTCTCGGACGGCGGCGACACGATATATGTCATGGATCAGCTCGGCGACAGCGGCGACGACGGGAGCTGGCTCGATGAGATAATCTTTCGCGAGTCGGTCGAAAATCTGCCGGAGCGGGAGAAGAAAATACTTTATCTGCGCTTCTTAAAAGGCAAGACTCAGATGGAAGTGGCAGGGGAGATAGGCATCTCGCAGGCGCAGGTCTCGCGGCTCGAAAAGGGTGCTATCGAGGCAATAAAAAGAAACAACAGAGCGTAATTTAGGGTCTGCCGCATTCAGCGCAGACCAAAGAGCAAGAGATGCAGGTCATATTTCGTATGATTATAATGCGGAGTATGACCTTTTATTATTGCTCTTTTAAGCGCCTTTTTGCCCACTCGCAGTATACTTATACAGCTTCGGGTCAAAAAAACGCTTTCTGCATTTGAATGCGACACCCCCTTTTTAATTTTAAAAATGGTGACAAATCCCGCAATTAATGATATAATCCGTATTAGTGAATTTTTCAAAGGAGGTCATGATTTGAAGAAAAAGATAGAATTTGATTCCGGAAAGAAAGTATTCCCGATAATCGTCAGCGTTATCGGTACCGCACTCATGCTCGCGATGTGGATAACGAGGCTCAATATGACAGCGGTCATCTGTGTGGGATTTTGCTGCATTGTGTCCGCGCTTATAGTTATCGGTATGTTTTTTAAGCGTCGACTTTATCTCGGCTTTCTTATCGGCTACTGCGCCGCGCTGTTCGGCGTTATCACTTATTACATAATTTTCGGCGCGGATGCGGGCTTCGGCGCGTTCACTTCCGGTCTTGCGGGATTTTCGAGCGCGGAGCATCCCTGGCTTACAGGCGAGGGTAATTTCTTCACCCGCCTGCTCGGCAATCTCCTGCTCGCCCTGCCGAGTATAGCCGTTATAGTCGGCGTTATTCTCTGCGTTGTGAAAATCGATAAAAAAGTTACTCTTCAAAAAGTACTCTCGCGTGTTCTCAGTGTGCTGCTCGTGTTCACTACCATAGCCTTCGTGCTCACCATGAACCTGCGCTCGAAGCCCAACGCCCAGCGTATGTGGGAGGGTCAGGACGATTACCTCAAGGGTATCGACAAAAACAAGACGAAGAAAAACGCACCCAACGTCCTGTTCGTCCTCATGGATGACCTCGGCTACGGCGACGTCTCCGCCAACGGCGCGATATACGATACCCCGAATATCGACCGCATCGGCGAAGAGGGCGCGCAGTTCACGAATTTCTATTCGAGCTATTCCGTCTGCTCTCCTGCGCGTTTTGCCGCGCTCACCGGGCGCTATCCCTATCGCGGATATGCCGACAATGTCATATATCCGACTGTTGACACATTCTCGCCGTTCGCCTCGACCCGTATATTCAACTCCATCGAGATGGGCGGTAATGCCGACGGTATGCTCGGCGACGAGATCACCATAGCGGAGGCTCTCAAGGGAGCGGGCTATGCCACCGGCTGCTTCGGCAAGTGGCATCTCGGCGACTACGGCGAGTACCTGCCTACAAATCAGGGCTTCGATTATTTCTACGGCAGCCACTATGTCAACGATATGAATCCGTTCTACCATGTCCGTGAAGAGAACGGCGAATATGAAATTGCCCGCGGTACTGACGAACTCAAGGACCAGGGCAACGCCACAAAGTGGATATATGAAGAGATAAACAGCTGGATAACCGAGCAGGTCAAGGAGGGCGACGAGCCGTTCTTCGCGTTCTATGCAACTCCGTGGCCGCACGCGCCCGTGTATGTCGGCGATGAGTTCAAGGGCAAATCCGGCATGGGCACATATGTTGACTGCGTGACCGAGTTTGACTATTACCTCGGCAAGCTCTTTGATACTCTCGAGGAGCTCGGCGTCATGGACGACACAATAATAGTGTTCACCAGCGACAATGGTCCCGCGCTTCAGGGCTCGACGGGCGACCTTCGCGGCGGCAAGTATCTTGCATATGAGGGCGGCCAGAAAGTACCGTTTATGATCCGCTGGGGCAACAACGGCGGTCTGTTCAAGGCGGGTTCGACTTATGATGAGTCCGCAACGCTCGTCGATCTGTTCCCGACTCTCGTTGAGATGTGCGGCATCACCGGAAACGGCGGAACGCAGAAGAACTATCTCCCCGCAGACCGCGTTATAGACGGCGTTTCGATGGTTCCCGTTTTCACTCAGAATAAAGTTATACACACTGCCGACACCCCGATACTCCACATGAAGCGCGAAAAGCTCAAGGCTATCCAGTACGCTATACCGACTGCCGATATCCTCTCGCGCGAAGAGTACAAAGACTATGATTTCGATGTTCTCAAGAATAATGAGTATGTCGTGTTCAAGTATTTCAAGAACATACAGAACGACAACTCCGCGTTCTTTGATAAATTCCGCAAGAACTGGCTGCATATCCTGACCGACGATGCAGGCGAGAACTACAACCGCACCCCGGCATATCCGACAATTGCCGACGAGATGCGCGACAGACTCGACGAGAAGATGAACGAGTTCAAAAATAACCGCCGCGGAATCATAGAGAAAAAATAACAGATAAATTGCCGCCGAACGGGTGAACAGTCCGCTCGGCGGTCGGAATATCCGGGGGTGAAATTTTGCCTGAACTTTCAATAATGATAAAGCCCGCGTCGAGCCTTTGCAATCTGCGGTGCGAATATTGCTTTTATCACGATGTTTCACAGATAAGAGAAGAGCATAACCTCGGCATTATGTCCGCCGAAACTTCTGACAGGCTCATAAAAAGCGCGCTCAGCTTCGCGAAAGGGGACAGTGTAGCTTTTGCATTTCAGGGCGGAGAGCCGCTGCTCGCCGGGATAGACTATTTCAAAGACTTCTCCGAGCGGGTCAAAAAATATAACCTGCGCGGCAGCCGCATATATTTCAGCATTCAGACAAACGGTATGCTGATAGACGAGCAGTGGGCGCGATTCTTTCACGACGAGCATTTTTTGGTCGGTTTAAGTCTCGACGGCGACATGGAGGCTAACCGCTTCAGGGTCGACGCGAACGGCACGAACAGATTCTATAAAATTCTCAACGCCGCCCAGATGCTGACCATGCACGAGGTCGATTTTAATATTTTGACCGTGCTCACTGGCTACGCCGCCGAGAATATCGACAGGATATATTCGTTCTTCAAACGCAAGGGATTTAAATATCTTCAGTTCATCCCGTGCCTGCGCCCGTTCGGTGACAAGAGCGAGAGCGAATTATATATGACTAACGAACAGTATGCATATTTTCTGATACATCTGTTCAACGCCTATGTCAAAGACTACGTCCGTGGCGAATACACGAGCATCCGCCAGTTTGACAACTGGGTTCAGATGTATGTCGGCAGACAGCCGGAGCAGTGCGGCGTTTGCGGTCACTGTATGCATCAATTTGTAGTCGAGGGCAATGGCAATGTCTATCCCTGCGACTTCTATTGCCTTGACGAATGGCTGCTCGGCAACATAAATTCAGATGAGCTTGAAGCGATGGCAAATTCAAAGAAAGCCGCCGATTTTATCCGCGAGAGCCTGCCGGTCGACCCGAAGTGCAAGGCGTGCAGATATTATCCCCTCTGCCGCGGCGGCGGATGCAAGCGCAGCAGAGCCGACCGCGATTATTGCGAGGCGTATAAAAAATTCTTCTCCTCATGCCTGCCGCTGTTCCGCGTGTTTGCTGACGAAGCGAACAGATAAATAAACTCATTGCCCCGACAGTGTAATAAAAGCATTAAATCCTGCCCGGTTTTCATGGGCAGGATTTTGTGTTTGTGATACATGTGACAAATTAGGATTTATCTATCACTTGAGCCATAGCAAGGTAAAAGCAAATGACTCAAATAATTTTTTATAATCAAGCTTTCAATAGCCGCGCCGCAGTGTTCGATAGCTAACTGGGACAGGCGGGCAACATCACCGAAGCGCCGCCTGTGGCGGATGAAGCGAGGCGATGTTGGCGAAAAACAAGGAGCATAGCGCCCGCTCCAAGGGCGATAGGCGACTATGTTTTGAGAGGGCTGGACGGCTTGCGAAGCAAGATGCACGAGCCCGTACTGTTTGAGCGGAGCGAGTTTGCGTGCGAATGTGCCGAGCAACTAACTGAGAGTCGCAAGCTATGTACCGCGGGTGGCGTTGTCGGGGGTACAGGGGAGCCTGATGGATTCCACGATAAATTCCAATTTTCTCTATACAAGTCCACCACAAAAATACAAAACAGCCGCAACAGTAACCCCGTTGCGGCTGTAAGCTTTTATTGAATTACCGTCAGTCGGTGACATTCTCCCAGAAGAAGTCGCGCTTGTCCTGAGTGTTGAGCAGGACAACGGGCTTGAGCTGGTTGAGGTTCGCGCCCTCGTTCTTCTTCATCTCGAGATACTGGTGATAAGTGCCCTTCTTGACGAAGTGAAGCTCGGTCTTGCCGAGGGTCTTTTCGTGCCAGGCATCGCTGATGAAGAGGTTAGAATCGCTGAGCTTTTCGTCAAATACCGCCGCGAACTCCTGACGTCTTGCAGGGTCGATTTCGTCCTCGGTCTCAACGAAGAGGACATAGTGACCGGGAGTAGTCGTCTCAGTGTCGGGATAGACGCTGTGACCTATCGCGACCGTGCCGAAACGGTCGCACATCTGCTCAACCGCCCAGTCAACCATGCTCTGGTCGGTCTTTTCTCCGCCGATGTTAAGCACCTGGTTGAGTCTGTACTTGAACATTACCGTCGGAGACTGCTTGTAGAAGCCGGTGACCTCGACGACATCGTCAATGCGGTAACGGTAGAGACCGGAGAGATTCGTGATGATTATTTCATATTCCTCGCCGGGCTTTACTTCGCTTATGGTGAACGGGCGGGTGCCCTCGGGAGCGCCGACGGGCAGGAACTCAAAGAATCCGTTGTGAGGAAGAATTACGCAGTCGTTGGAGTTGAGCGCTATCGGAACTGCAACAAGATCCTCGGATGCGCCGTAGCCCATGTTGTGAATCGGGAGATTTCCCGTGTAACGACCCAGCTTCTTCGAGTATACCTCGAGTGAGCCTGCGCCCATGCCGAACATCCAGCAGCAGTTCTTCCAGATTCGGGGGACTATCGGAGTGTCAAAGCCCTTTTCAAATTCGCTGCGAAGCTCGGCGGCGCGGTCGGGCATGGGCTTAATGCGCTTCATGAGCTTTTCTTTTACCTGGGGCGGGCACGCGATGCTCTCGTTTATCGTGCCGTGCTCAATGTCGTCGCAGAGCATCTCCCAGTTGTCTTCGAGATAATGCATCATCGACTCGAGAACGGTTATTATCATTGTGCTCAGGTAGCTCACGTCTCTGTCCATCAGAGCGAAACGCAACTTGAAATACTGCATATCCGTTCTGCTCGGATCCTCCGGGAACATTATCTCCGGGGGAGAGGTGACAAAGGAGCTGACTATGGGCTTTAAGTACATCATCGGGATACCGGAAAGGCAGCTGCAGGTCTTTCCGTTGGGAAGGCGGTGGGGCGTTATCTCGAGCGTCAGCATACCCTTTTGAGGAGGCAGACGCTTGCCGTGCGCGTGGAACCACTTGACGGCGCAGCCGACGGGAGCCGAGAAGCTGAAGCACTGGCAGTTCCACAGCGACCTTGCGGCGAGGGGAACGAGCTTCGGCTTGCCGATGCTGCCGGAGGACTCGGCGTATCTGTGTATGCGGTATCTGGTTATAAGATTTCTTTCGCCGGTTTCAACCATGCGGTCGATATATTTCTCGTAGTCCTTGTAGCGCGAGAGAGGAACCTTTGCCTGATAGTCCGCAACGGAGTGAACGTCCTTGAAATTGTGCGCCTTGCCGTATACGGTGTTCTTGTTGTCGCGCATGAGCTTCTTGACAATGTGTTCCTGAACCTTAACGGCGTTTTTCGCATAGATCCCGAGCTTGACGTGCTCCGCAAGACCCAGGAAGCCACCGAAGTCGGTCATAAGGCGGCTGAGCGGTTTGATTTTCATATTTTCCTTGCATCTCCATCCCATGGCGGCGGCTGTCTGTTCGCAACCTGTCCCACCTTAATATGCTGTTATTTTAGTATAAGTATAATTGTATTTTGTTCCTTTTGTGAACTTAAGAAAGATTTAACAATAGAGAATGAAAACGGCAGGGGGTTCAGAGCCAATCTGTTTTTTTGATATTGAAAAGACCGCACTTATATGTTATCATCTTCTTGATATTCGCAGGGGAGGCGGAAAGGTGAAGAAAAAGAGTAATAATGCAGTTATTCAGTACCTGAAATTCATCGTCGTCGGCAGTATAAACGCGATAGTCAACTATGTTGCGTATGCCGCCGTTGTTTTTGTCGGTGGTCACTATGTGCTTGCGACTCTTGTGGGCTTCGTGCTCAGTGTGCTCTCGTCATATCTGATTAACAGCAGGTTTGTCTTTGAACGCGATGAGGGAGTCAAGGGCTGGCAGGTTTTGCTCAGACTCTATGTTGTGTATGCTTTCTCGGGACTGTTTTTGACAACCTTGCTCACCTGGCTCTTCCTTGACGTATTGAACCTCGAAGAGGGCGTAAGGTCGTTGGGCGAGGCCATAAGGCAGTCGGGCGTCGATATGACCGACAGAAAGCTCGCGGAGTATATCGCTCCGTGCATAGTCGCGGTTATAGTAACGCCGCTTAACTTTGTGACAAACAAGTTCTTTGCATACAAAAAGCTCGGCAAATCCTCGAAAGAAAAAGCAAAAAAAGAAGAAGTGCAAAACGCATCGACCGGACACGATCAGTGAAGCTGATTCGTCCGGCTTTTTGGCTTTTTAATATAAATTATAAACTTTTTCTAAACTAATGCAAATGTTTATTAATTTCGTTATAATAAAAAAGAATGCTCTGCAATCATATAAAATTATGTTTTGAGAGAACTCTGTAAGGGGTACGGAGTTCAAGGCCAGAGAAAATAAAATATGAGGGAAGGAATCACAAAATGAAAAAGAAGTACAAGGACGTATACTATGATGTGCCCGATGTCAAGACGATAAAAGAGCTTGTCATCCACGGCGTCGGCGAGGGAAAGGATCAGCCCCTCTTTATGTATGACAACGTGAACGGCACAAAGGACAATCCGTTCATCACCAAAACATTTAACGACGTTTGGCACGATATCAACTGCCTGGGCACATATATGTTTGCCCACGGCGTCAAGGACTGCAATGTCGCCATTATCGGCGAGAACTCCTATGAGTGGATAATCGCGTTTTTTGCGAACCTTCTCGGAAAGATAGTCAGCGTTCCGCTTGACCCCAAGCTTCCTGCAGAGGATCTTGCCGTTCAGCTCAACGAGGGCGAGTGCAAGGCTATCTTCTATTCCGAGTACTATGCTCCGACAGTCGAGAAGATAAAAGAGATAGGTGCTCCCATGGATACATATCTCTATATCCCCGATTTCCAGAAGTACATCGATGAGGGCGAGAAGCTCCTTGCGGACGGCTACACCGAGTATAAGGATGTCGTCGTATCTCCCGATGATCTCGCAACCATCGTTTTTACCTCCGGCACCACCGGCAAGAGCAAGGGCGTTATGCTCACTCACGGCAACCTCGCTTCTGTTGTCACCTCCTCCTGCATGTGCTTCCAGGGCGGAAACTCCGTCGGTTTCCTGCCGCTTAACCACACCTTCTCGTGGGTTGCGACTATCTTCGCCGCGTTTATCATCATCACCTACGGCTATATCTGCGTAGATATAAAGAACCTCGTTAAGGATTTCCAGACCCATCATCCTCAGAACTTCTCCGGCGTTCCGCTGGTTGTCGAGACTATCTATAAGCGCGTCTGGAAGACCGCGAGAAAGACCGGCAGAGAGGAAGTCCTCAAGAAGGGCATCAAGATAAGCCGCTTCCTTCTCAAGTTCGGCATCGACGTCCGCCGCAAGTTGTTCGCTCAGGTTCATGAGCAGCTCGGCGGAAATCTGAAGTATATCATTGTCGGCGGTGCTGCACTTGACCCCGAGTATGAGCAGGGTCTCTATGACCTCGGTATACAGGTTCTCAACGGTTACGGCATAACCGAGTGCTCGCCCGCAGTTACCACCAACACCATGGAAAATCATAAGTCCGGCAGCGTCGGCAGACCGCTTCCGTGCAACGAGATAAAGATAAACGATCCCGATGAGGACGGCGTCGGCGAGATATATGTCCGCGGCTCCAACGTCATGAGAGGCTACTACAAGGATCCCGAGGCAACCGCCGCGGCATTCGACAACGGCTGGTTCAAGACCGGCGACTACGGCAGAATCGATGAGGACGGCTTCCTCTTCTTCGTCGGCCGCAAGAAGAATCTTATCATTACCAACAACGGTAAGAACGTCTCTCCCGAGGAACTTGAGGACAAGCTTTCTCAGCGCTGCCACGCGATCCATGAGATTCTCGTCAGCCAGGAGGGCAACAAGATCGTCGCAGAGGTTTATCCCTACTACGAGGACTACGGCAAGGAAGCGGATCAGCTCATCAAGGACGCTGTCAACCAGTTCAACCGCGACATGCCCAGATGGAAGAACATCGACAAGCTCGAGTTCCGCTCCGAAGAGTTCCCGAAGACCACGACTCTCAAGATTAGAAGAAACTACAAAGAGCTTGAAAAGGCGGGCAAAATCTGATTCTTTTTATCAGAATAACACAAAACGAGAGCTTCCGACATGTGCCGGAGGCTCTTTTTAAATATTTTTGTTGTCATTTCTAACAAACTTTTGACGCTTGTTTTGTAGGATGTTCCAAAAAACCTGCTTTTACTTCGTCATAATACACAATCAGGAACGCTCCGATTGTGCAATATGCACATAAGATTTTAATGCGGTTAAAAGCAATTATTCAAACTGGTAGGTTTATAAAAGTCTGTTCCTTTAGTGAAATTGCACAAATGAGAGCGTGCTTGTTTGTGCAAAATTACTTGACAAATAGCGGAAACTGAGTATAATGAAAGCATACCAAATGAAAGGACTGACAGATATGATGATGAAGCAGTACTACAAGATGGAACAGGACCTGTTTGGTGAGATTGAGAAGGAGAAGAAGTTCAGCTTCCACAAGCTCATGATGCTTCTCGCGCTTAGTTCTGTAGCAGGCAAAGCTGCACTGTAACTTAAGCGGCGGCTTCTCAGCCGCAGGAACTAAAACAAGCCCGAAAGGGTTCCAATATATCGGCACCGCACAGTTTTGAGTGCGGCGCTGTTTTTTTATGTCTATAATTTTTTCAATCGATAGATGCGGCACTAAATCCCTATTGTTTTTTTCGGCTCAAAATGATAAACTGAAGCTTGAAGAGAAAATCGCAGGGAGGAAACAGGATGAACAAGCCCGTATTCAGACTTAAATATTCTCTCGCCGGCGCAGTCTATGAGACCGTCGGCTATTCTGGACCGCACTTCTCGGTCATTACCGTTAACGATGAGAGCGGAGTGAAGCTGACTCTCATTCCCTCGCGCCCGATAACGCTCATTTCGGCGTCGCTCGAATTCTGGCACGAGTATGAAAAGAACGAAAAATTCTTTGTCAACGGCTATCAGTCGTGGACAACATCGGGTGAGATGTCTTCCGAGGATATCTATCGCGGAACGACTCCGCTCGCTGGTGTCACAAAATATACGAAAGATATGGCAATAACCTCCGGCGACTATGCGTTCACCCGTTATGAGCCGCGCCCGGGCTTTTTCCATAGCTTTACATATACCTATCTCCGCCGCGGCGATGAGTTTGAGCTCTTCGGCTCGCTGAGCGAGAGAAACGGCTACACCGTTTTTTATTCGGATATGGAGAAGCATATCTTCTCCGTCGAAAAGGATGTCGAGGGGCTGACTATAAGCGAACCGTATGAGATGTTTGATATCGTCCGCTTTGTCGGCGGCTACGACGAGGTGTTTGATAAGTATTTTGCCGCCATGAATCTGCCCGCAAAGAAGCGCATCGACAGGCTCACGGGCTATACCTCGTGGTACAACTACTTCCAGAAAATAGATGAAAATATAATCCTGCGTGATTTAAAAGGACTTTCAAGGGCGCGCGAGAGCGTCAATATATTCCAGATCGACGACGGTTATGAGCCTTTTGTCGGCGACTGGCTCGACTATAACGGCAAGGACTTCCCCAACGGCATGAAAACAATAGCCGATGCCGTCCACAGAGAGGGCTACCTTGCGGGTATTTGGCTTGCACCGTTCAATGTCCAGCGCGGCAAATCACGAATATTGAAAGAGCATCCCGATTGGCTCATCCGCAATCCCGACGGCAAGCCACAGCTCGGCTGTGTCGCGTGGGGCGGCGCGTATACGCTCGATATCTATAACCCCGAGGTGCGCGAGCATCTGAAAAAAGTCTTTGACACCGTGCTCAACGATTGGGGCTACGATATGGTGAAGCTCGACTTCCTTTACAGCCAGTGCAGAACTCCGCGCAACAACAAGACCCGCGGAACCATCATGTGCGAGGCGATGGACTTCCTGCGCGAGTGCGTCGGCGATAAGCTCATCCTTGGCTGCGGCGTGCCGCTCGGTCCCGCGTTCGGCGTTGTCGATGCGTGCAGGATAAGCTGCGATGTCGATTTATCTTATGGCGGCAAGTTCTATAACTCCATGTCGATAAACAACGAGCTGCCCAGCGCGCAGAATGCCATAAACAACAGCATGTTCCGCCGTCATCTCAACGGCAGAGCGTTCTTAAATGACCCCGATGTTTTCTTCCTGCGCGACCATAATTTGACTTTCACCTGGGAGCAGAAACTGCTGCTCGCGAAGATAAACAACCTCTTCGGGCGCGTGCTCTTCGTATCCGACGATGCCGGGGAATACAGCGAAGCGGAGCTCGAAGTGCTCAAAGAGACTTTCAAAGAATCCGATGCAAAGATTCTCGATGTCAAATGCGTCGGTGCCCGCGCGGACGGAAACTATGAGATAAAATTTATTGAAAACGGCGAAGAAAAACTGTTGTATTTCAACCTATTCACGGGCGCGAGCAACATACTCGAAGTCAGATAAACAAATCAATATCGGCACTCTGCATTTTTGCAGGGTGCTTTTTTGTTCTACCCGGGGACAAGGCTTCATATTATTTAGAGAAACGGAGGCGATATCATGCGGGCGGCGGATTCATTTGACAGCGCGGTGGACTTTCTCGATGATCGGCTTCGCACTGTTCTGCTCGGGGTCGACAGCCGTGTCAAAGAGAGCGCATATGAAATTCGCCTGCGCGCCGCGAGACCCGTTGTTATAGTCACGCGCGTAGGCTCGCTGTTTGTTTATAAAAGCGGCAGAACCGGCTCGGTATATTCGCCGGGTGCGCTTGCGGCAACCCCTGCGGAGCTTCAGGCGAGCTTTTCACGCATGTGCGGCTATTCCGTCCATTCTAATTCCGCCGCCGCGGCGAGCGGGTTTATAAGCCTTGCCCACGGACACAGAGCCGGAGTCTGCGGAACGGCAGTTGTGGCGGAGAACGGAGCGGTGAAGTCCTTTCGTGATATCTCGTCCGTGAATCTGCGCATCGCCCATGAAGTCCCGGGCTCGTCGGATGAAATATATCCGTCTCTCTTTTCTCAAGGTATCGTGTCCGCGATTATCGCGGGACCTCCGCTCTCGGGCAAAACAACGCTCCTGCGCGACCTCGCACGCAGGCTGTCGGGCGTCTCAGGCGGCAGATATTATCGTGTGGCGATAGTTGACGAGCGCGGGGAGATAGCCGCTTCGAGCGGCGGATGCCCGCAGTGCGATGTCGGCTTCTCCGACGTTCTGACAGGCTATCCGAAAGATGTCGGTATTTTGACAGCGCTCAGAACTCTATCGCCTCAGATAATCATCTGCGACGAGATAGGCAATCTCTCCGAAACGAAGCGCATCTTGGAGGGCATGAACTCTGGCGTGAATTTTCTCGTCAGTGTCCATGTCGGCAAAGATGAAGACCTGCGTAGCCGTCCCGCCGCGGCGGAGCTGCTCTCGTCCGGTGTGTTCTCGAAGCTCGTCATGCTCGGCGAACGCCCGGGTGAGACAGCAGGAATATATGACCTGAAGGAGCATTTTTATGCGAATGATCGGAGCCGTCCTGACGGCATCGGCGCTGCTGCTCGCGGGCGGATATGCGGCGCGTATGCTGAGCCTGCGTGTGAGCCTGCTTGAAAAGATATGCATTATGCTGCGCGTTGTGCGGACTCAGCTTGAATGCTGCTGCTGCCCGGTCGGCGATGTGCTCGGGATACTCGGTTCGACCCCGGATTTGAAAGAACTCGTGTTTATCCCGGAGTGCATAAAGCTCTGCGATTCCGAGCCGTTTCCGCAGGCGTGGAGCGATTCGCTCTCCGCGCGGAAAAACACAGTCGGCTTGACCTCGTCCGATGTCTCGCGGCTTGTCTCTTTCGGCCGCTCGCTCGGCACTACCGCGCTCGATGGGCAGATAGCAAACTGCGATATGTTCTGTGCCGATTTTGAACTGAGACTATCGGAGGCGCGGGAAAAGAAAAAGAAATATGCAAAAGTTCTGCCGCCTCTCGGCGCGCTCGCGGGCGCAGTCATTGTGATAGCGGCTGTCTGATAAATTCAGGAAAGGAACGGCGTTTGCCGTGCATCGTCTATGGAAGCGGGAATAGTTATAAAAATAGCAATGGTCGGCATAATCGTGGCGGTGCTCAGTCAGGTGTTGTCAAGAGCGGGTCGGGATGATTATGCGCTGATAACCGTTCTGGCGGGTATAGCCGCCGTGCTTATCATGCTGCTGCCGTATCTTTCGCAGCTACTCGATGCCGTCAACGGCATGCTCGGTGGCTGATATGGCGGAGATAATTAAAACCGCCGCGCTCGCGGTGTCGGTGTGCGTGCTGTGCGCCGTGATAAAGCAGTATCGCCCGGAGTATGCCCCGATAGTGCAGATAGCGGCAGTCGCGGTGATAGCTGCGTCCGCAGTGCGCATTTTGCAGAATATAATCTCGCAGCTTGATTTTTTCTCCGGGATGTCGGAGACAGGCGGCGAGTGCATATCCGTGCTGATAAAGGCACTCGGCGTTGCCGTCGCGGCGCAGATCGCGGGCGATATCTGCCGCGACAACGGCAATTCCGCCGTGGCGGGCGTGTCCGAGCTTGCGGCAAAGGCGACGATAATCGCGCTCGCCCTGCCGCTGATAAAGTCGGCGGTCACGCTCGCAAAAGAACTGATAAATATCTGAGGGACGTCTATGAGATGCTTGAAAGTGATTGCGGCTCTGCTGATGCTGCTCGCGCTCAATACCGCCGTGTGCTTCGCTCTTGAAGAGGAGACGACGGACAATTATTCGTCTTTTTATGAGTCGAGCGGAGCGGACAGCCTCGACGATTCTCTGCCCGATGATGTGAAAGATACTATTGACTCGGCGGGGATAGATATATCAAATTGGCAGTCGATGCTCTCACCATCACCTAAAAAAATTATCTCCATGTTCACCGATATCGCGCGCGGGAGCTTCAAAAAGCCGATAAAAGACATGATAATAATCGCTGGCGTTGTTGTTCTCGTCGGTCTTATCAAAGGTACTGCCGCCGCCGAAAATTTTTCCGAGCCGCTGAATATAGTCATAGGCTGCGCCGTCGCGATAACCGTCTTCGCCTCGTCCGCCGGAGTTATCTCGCAGGGGATGAGCGCCGTTGAGACAACTTCTGATTTTATGCTCGCGCTCATTCCTGTGCTCGCCGGTATAATAACCGCCGCGGGGAATCCCACGCTCGCCCTGACTTACGGATCGTTTGCCATGGCTGCGGCTCAGGCGGCGGCGCAGACGGCAGGGAATATAATAATGCCCCTGTGCGGCGCTTTCTCGGCTTTCGGCGTGTCCGCGTCGCTGAGCCCCGAATTGAAGCTCATAAAGCTCGCGGATATGATAAAAAAGCTGACTATAGGCGTTCTGTCATTTATTGCGGCGGCGTTTTCGGCTGTTCTTGGGCTCAAAAGTCTTCTCGCCGGGAGCGCGGACACCTTGGCTTCAAAAGGCATAAAGCTTGCGCTCAGCTCCGCCGTGCCGATAGTAGGCGGCGCGCTCAGCGACGCCTATTCGTCGATAATCGGCAGCGTATCTTTGCTCAAAAGCACGGTCGGCGTGTTTGGCGTTATCGCCGTTGTGATGATAGACTTGCCCGTCGTTCTTCAGTTGACGGCAAGAATTATTTTGTTGAAGCTCCTCGGCGTGCTCTCTTCGTCCATGGGGGACGACACAACAGGCGAAGTGCTCGACACTCTCTCGTCCGCGCTGACCGTGATAACCGCGGCGGTGATTTTTACGGCGGCTCTCTTTATTATCTCAACGGGGATAGTCATCTCCGTGAAAGCTGGTGCTTAGCATGGAGGAACTGAAAAAATGGGCGCTCGGCGTGTGCACTGCGGCGATATTCTCGTCGGTCATATATGCGCTCGTGCCAAAGGGAAATATGCAGAAAATAATGCGGTGCGTCACTGCGCTGGCGGTCATATGCGCGCTCGTTTTTCCGCTTGCGAGCGCCATAATGAAAACAAATTTTTCTGCATCCTCGCCCGACACAGAAGCTCTGATACCGAGCGAACTAAATAACGAAGTGAACTACCGCCTGACCGCCGCATATGCCCAGCAGATGCAGGACGGCGTGCAGGAAATACTCGCGTCCTACGGCTATCCCGACTGCGAAATAGACCTTTTGACGGATATTGATGAGCGGGGCGGCATATTTATTAAAAAGGCGAATATCATATTGCCGGGCGGGGCAGTGCTGAAAGAAGCGGCAGTCGAGAAACTCCAGAACCTGTTGGGGGACGCAGTGATAGATATAAGAACCGGGAGCACAAGCTGATGGATATCAAACACTTTTTTGAAAAATTGAAGTCCGTATTCACTTCCGACAAGAAGCTTGCCGTGCTCTGCGCGGTCGGAGTGCTCGGTGTAGTGCTGCTCATTCTCTCCGAATTTATTCCGTCAGGCGAAAAGAAGGCGGAGAAAAAAGAGAGCGTCACTGCGGCGCAGAGCCAGGAGACCTATGCCGAGGACATAGAAAAACGCCTGACCGAGATAGTCTCTTCTATAGACGGAGCGGGAAAAACGCGTGTTATGGTGACTCTCGAGAGCGGCGCCGAGCAGGTCTATGCAAAAAACGAAAAGATAAAAAGCGACACCTCCGGCGGCACGGCTCTCGAAAAAGAAAACTTCTCGGATGAAAAGGAGTATGTTCTTATAGAGACCGACGGGAACGAGGGCGGAATGATAATAAAACTCATTCAGCCGAAGATCCGCGGCGTTGCGGTCGTTTGCGAGGGCGGCGGCTCGGATGCCGTGCGACAGGAGATAACCCAGGCGATAACCGCCGTTCTCGATATCAGCGCGTCGCGCGTATATATCACGAAAATGTCGGCGTAACCGCGCCGTTCAAATAAAAGAAACCCGAAAGGATTGATATTTATGGTCGTCAGGAAAAGGCAGATAATCGCCGCGGCACTCGTTCTCGCCCTTGGTTCGGCAGTGTTTATAAACTGGTATTATAACCGCCCGTCGGTGAAGAGCGCGAACGCGAAGCCGTCGGTCGAGGCGGTCGATAACACGGGCGGGAATCTCGGCGATGCGCAGCTTGTCAATTCGTCGGGAGTCTCGGAGAGCGCGGTGGCAACAGGCAAGAGCAGCGATTATTTCGCCTCCGCCAAGCTCAGAAGAAATTCCGCCCATGACGAAGCGGCGGAGACCCTCAACAAAGTTATAAAAGACAGCTCGTCCGATGCCTCCGCGGTCAAGGAGGCGACCGAGGCGCTCAAGGCTCTGTCAAACGCGATAAAGCTCGAGGGTGATATCGAAGCGCTGATAAAAGCGAAAACCGGCGGCGACTGCGTCGTGATAATCAACAATAACTCCGCCGAAGTAATAGTCGCAAAAGGTGCTCTCAACGACACGGTTATCCTCCAGATAAAGGAGATAGTTCTCAAACAGACCGGTTTTTCAGCCGAAAACATAACAATTGTTGAATTAAGTAGTTGAGAATTTTCAAGTTTGTGTTATAATATAGGGCAGAAGGAGGAATGCCCTGTGGAAGAAAACAAAACTGTTGACAATATCGGCAACCTCGTAATATCCGAGGATGTCATTGCATCGATAGCTCTCAATGCCGCCAAGGACGTTGAAGGCGTGAGCAGCTTTGCCGCCAGGACTCCCGACGTACATTCGATCTTCAAGCTCGGAGAGGGTGCGGCGAAGTCCGTGCGCGTCTTGTCGTCGGATAACGATGTCAAGATATATATCCATGTCAATATCGCGCCCGGAACAAAGATTCCGAAGGTCGCGGCGGATATTCAGAAGAATGTCAAGAATGCCGTCCAGAGCATGACCGGAAAGATGGTCTCGAAGGTCAACGTCTCGATAGCCGGTATGGATATCAAGCCCGAAAGCGAAAAGTAAATTTTTCAAGCCCTCTCTTGCGGGAGGGCTCGATTCGGTTTTTATGCCGAGCAATGTTTACCGCCCGAGAGCGGAATTCTGAGGGGAGTACAGGAAAGTTTATGACAAGAAGCCAGTCGAGAGAGCAGGCGTTTGCCCTGCTGTTTGAAAAGTCCTTCAATCCCGAGACGGATATGGACGATATTATATCTCTCAGCCTTGAAAACGAGCTTATAGAGCCGGACGAGTTCGCGTCCATGCTCGCCCAGACTGCGTGGGACAAGCTGTTTTCAATCGACGATATCATCGAAAAATATTCAAAGAACTGGAAGAAGCACAGAATATCCCGCGTCGCTCTGTCCGCGATGAGACTGAGCATCTGCGAGCTTATGTACATACCGGAAGTCCCGGTCGGCACTTCAATAAACGAGGCTGTCGAGCTGTGCAAAAAATACGCTACGGCAGAGGATGCGTCGTTCGTCAACGGTGTTCTCGGCTCTGTGGCGCGCGAAGAAAAGCTTGCCGACAGAAGCGGCTCCGACGCCCCGGAAGGGGAATAAGCCATGGCTGTTTATCTTGGCATAGATACAAGCAACTATACTACATCCGCCGCAGCCTTTGATGATGTGAGCGGATGTGTTTTTCAAAAGAAGATGCTTCTGCCCGTCAAGAGCGGCGAGCGCGGACTGCGTCAGAGCGACGCCGTGTTCCATCATACACAGCAGCTCTGGCAGGTCGTTTCTGCTGTTATCGACGAGTGCGGTAAGCCTGATTTTATCGGCGCGTCATATGCTCCGCGCGATGCAGAGGGCTCGTATATGCCGTGCTTTACCGTCGGACTCAATACCGCGAAGTGCCTCTCATCTGCCCTGGGCGTGCCGCTTTATGAATTCTCGCATCAGGCGGGTCATGTCGCGGCGGCTGTCTATTCGAGCGGGCATATTGAACTTTTTGACCGCGAGTTTATCGCGTTCCATGTCTCCGGCGGAACGACCGAGGCGCTCTTGGTGCGCCCCGATGAAGAGAAGCTTCTCAATATTGACATCATCGGCAGAACTCTCGATCTCAACGCGGGACAGGCTGTTGACAGGGTCGGCGTTGCTATGGGACTCAAGTTCCCTGCGGGCGCAGAACTCGAAAAACTGGCGCTCAAAAGCCAAAAAGTATTCAAGCCGAAACCCTGCGTCAAGGGCACAGACTGCTGTCTTTCGGGCATTGAAAACAAGTGCCTCGATATGATAAAAAGCGGCGAGGAGCAGTGCGATATCGCGCTCTATTGCCTCGATTCCGTGTCGGCGGCTCTCGAAAAAATGACGAAGAATATACTCGGAAAATACGGCGACCTACCGCTTGTCTTTGCGGGCGGCGTGATGTCCAATTCAATAATACGCCAAAGATTTACAAAGGAGTTCGGCGCATACTTTGCCGAGCCTGCATTCTCGGCGGATAATGCCGCCGGAACGGCGTATCTGACTTATCTCAGGGAGCAGAAAAATGCTTGAAACCGTCAGCGTAACAGTAAGTCAACTTAACAGATATATAAAATCCGTTATGGATTCGGACTATAACCTGCGAACGGTGTTCGTCAGCGGGGAGATATCGAATTTTACGAATCATTACCGCACAGGGCATTTTTATATGACCCTCAAGGACGAGAAAGCGGCAGTGCGCGCAGTCATGTTCAAGTTCGATAACGAACGCCTCGGCTTCATGCCCGAAAACGGCATGAAAGTTATCGCCAGAGGGCGCGTCAGCGTCTTTGAGCGCGACGGTCAGTATCAGCTCTATATTGAAGATATGCAGCCCGACGGAGCGGGCGCTCTGAGCATTGCCTTTGAACAGCTCAAGAAAAAGCTTGAAGCGGAGGGACTTTTTGCGCAGGAACGCAAACGTCCGATACCGCGCTTCCCGAAGCGTGTTGGCGTCGTCACTTCGCCGACGGGCGCTGCGGTCAGGGACATTATAAATGTCATAACGCGCCGCAGCCCGTCAACACAGATAATCCTCTGTCCCGTGCAGGTGCAGGGTGCGTCTGCGGCTGGTCAGATATCTGATGCCATAAGGCGGTTCAACGCAGGGCGTTATGCCGATGTGCTCATAGTCGGGCGCGGCGGCGGCTCGGTCGAAGAGCTTTGGGCTTTTAACGAAGAAAAAGTGGCTCGCGCTGTTGCGGCGAGCGATATCCCTGTTATCTCCGCAGTCGGTCACGAGACGGATTTCACCATCTGCGATTTCGCGGCGGATCTCCGCGCACCGACCCCGTCCGCAGCGGCGGAACTTGCCGTCAGTGACAGGGCGGAACAGCACGCATATATCAATCAGCTCGGCAGGCGCTGCGCCTCTGCGCTGGATTCACATATTCGCTTCGGCTGCAATGAAATAAAGCGAATATCGGCAGAGCTTTCGGCATACGGACCGATGCAGCAGATAATCTCTCAGCGGCAGACTCTCGATTCGCTCTTTTCCGATATGCAGTCGGCGGCTCTGCAGGCACATCACAGGGATAAGTTGAACCTTTCAGTCCTCGCGGGCAGACTCGATGCGCTCAGCCCCCTGAGAATACTCTCGGGCGGCTATGCGGCAGTCGAACGCGGCGGAAAGCTGATATCAAAAACGAATGTCCCCAAAGAGGGAGACGATATAACCGTGACTGCGGCGGATATAAAGCTCACCGCCCGCGTCACTTCATCTGTCGGAAACGGAGGAACAGGCAATGGCTAAGAAAACTTATGAAGATTCAGTCAAAAGACTTGAAGATATAGTTTCCGCTCTCGAGTGCAGCGACGCTTCTCTCGATGAGTCATTGAAGCTCTTTGAAGAGGGGACGAAGCTCGTCTCTTTCTGCAACGAGTATCTCGACAAAGCCCAGACGAAGATAAAAGAACTGTCCGAGCTTGAAAAGGAGAATGAAGATGAGTAAAAAATATACAGCCGACGAGTATATCTCTATGATAAATAACTCGCTCATGGCGTATCTTTCGTCCGAGCCGTCGGGCGCGGGTGAAGCAAAGATGCTCGAAGCGATGAGATACAGCGTCGAAAACGGCGGCAAGCGTATCCGCCCGATGCTGACTCTCGAATTTTGCAGGATGTGCGGCGGCAGCGTCGAAGCGGCTCTGCCCCTTGCGTGCGCTATCGAGTTTATCCACACATATTCGCTCATCCACGACGATCTGCCCTGCATGGACAACGACGATATGCGCCGCGGCAAGCCGTCGAGCCATATCAAATTCGGCGAGGCAAACGCGCTCCTTGCCGGCGATTCGCTGCTGACTTTCGCATTCCAGACCGCAGGCGAAGCAAAAGATATCCCCGCCGATGCCGTTGCAAAGGCCGTTTCGCTTCTTGCGCGTGCGGCGGGCTGCGCCGGAATGATAGCGGGTCAGGTGCAGGATCTTGAAAACGAGAACAAGACTGTTTCGGTCGATGATCTGCGCAGTGTCGATGTTCTCAAGACGGGCGAGCTTATAAGATGCGCGTGCCAGCTCGGCTGCATCGCCGCCGGAGCCGACGATAAAAAGCTCGAAGCGGCGCGAATATATGCCGAAAATCTCGGCATAGCGTTCCAGATAGTCGATGATATCCTCGATGTCACGAGCGACGAGGCGACCCTCGGCAAGCCGATAGGCAGCGACGCCGAAAACTGCAAAAACACCTATGTCTCGCTCCTCGGTCTCGAAAAGGCGCAGAAAATAGCCGCGGAGCTTACCGATAAGGCAATAGATGCGCTTAAAGTTTTCGCCGATGAGGCTAAATTTTTGATATCGCTTTCCGAAAAGCTTCTTTCCAGAAATAAGTGACCGTCAATCCATTCTCAGTGAAAGGTTGAAGTCAAATGGCATCTGACAATTACCTTAAAAATATACATTCCCCGGCGGATATAAAAGGCATGAGCTATGCTCAGCTAAACGAGCTTGCCGCCGAGATACGCACAGTTCTTATCGACACGGTCTCGAAGAACGGCGGTCATCTCGCGTCCAATCTCGGCGTCGTGGAGCTGACTCTCGCCATGCATAAGGAGTTCGATTCCCCGCGCGATAAATTTGTCTGGGATGTCGGACATCAGGCGTATACCCATAAGCTGCTCACGGGCAGATACGAGCGCTTTCACACTCTGCGCCAGGAGGGCGGACTCTCGGGCTTTTGCCGCCCCGATGAGAGCGAACATGATATGTTCTACAGCGGCCATTCCAGCACCGCCGCATCGAGTGCGCTCGGACTCTCGACCGCGAACACCATGCGCGGCAGCAAGAATACCGTCGTCGCCGTCGTCGGAGACGGATCGATGACCGGCGGAATGTTCTATGAGGCTTTAAACAACGCCGGCAGAACGCACGACAGGCTCATAATCGTGCTCAATGATAACGAGATGTCTATCTCTGAAAATGTCGGCTCGATGGCGCGTTATCTTGCCGTCGTCAGAGCGAAACCTGAATATTACCGCATGAAAGCGCACACCGAAAAGCTCCTGAAACATATCCCGATCATCGGAAATGAGCTTTCGGATGCCGCGTTTGATATAAAGAGCGCATTGAAGCGCATTATCTATTCCGATTCGTGGTTCGAGGATCTCGGACTTCACTATATCGGTCCTATTGACGGGCACAATATCCAGCAGCTCTGCGAAGCGTTTGAGATGGCGAAGAAGTATGACAAACCCGTACTTCTCCATGTCAATACCCTCAAGGGCAAGGGCTATGACTTTGCCGAGCGTTCGCCTGAGCAGTTCCACGGAATCTCGAAGTTTGATATCAACACCGGAGAGCCTCTTTCATCCGGCACGAGCTTTTCGAGCAATTTCGGCGATATCATGTGCCGCTTCGCCTCCTGCGATGACCGCGTGTGCGCCATAACCGCCGCGATGTCCATCGGCACTGGACTCGACAGATTTTCGAGCGAACATAAAGACAGATTTTTTGATATCGGTATCGCCGAGGAGCACGCCGTTGCGTTTGCGCTCGGTCTTGCAAAGAGCGGATTTATCCCGGTTTTTGCAGTCTATTCCACATTTCTCCAGCGCTGCTTCGATCAGCTTTTGCACGATGCCGCGCTCCAGAAGCAGAAGATGGTCATCGCCATCGACCGCGCCGGATTTGTCGGCGAAGATGGCGAGACACACCAGGGCGTTTTTGATGTTTCGATGCTCAGAAGCGTGCCGGATATAACCGTCTATTCGCCCTCGTCCTATGAGGGACTCAAGCACGCCATGCAGCAGGCGCTCTATTCCGAATCGAAGCTCGTCGCGGTCAGATATCCGCGCGGAGCTCAGCGCGCGATACCCGAGAGCATCAAACCGACCTTTGCCGACTTTGATGTGTTCGGCGACGAAAACGCCGAAAAGGCAATCATAACCTACGGCAGGACTTTTTCAGCCTGCGCGTTCGCATATGAAAAGCTTGTGAATTCCGGCGAATCAGTAAAGCTTATAAAGCTCAACCGCATAATTCCCGTCTGCGAGGGCGCGGTAGAAGCGACGAAAGACTGCAGGGACGTCTATTTCTTCGAAGAGGGCATACGCCGTGGCGGAGCGGGCGAAGGCTTCCTGTTCGACCTCTCGAAAGCGGGATTCTCCGGGAAATATCACCTCAGAGCTATCGAAAACGGTTTTGTCAAGCAGGCGTCCGTTGAGTCGCTCTTACATAAATACGGCTTTGACGAAGAGGGCGTGCTCTCGTTCGTCACTTCTGCGGAGGATTGACCGTGGAGGAAAACAGAAGGCGCATAGACGCTCTGATGGTCTCCTTGGGTGTCGCGCCGTCGCGCGAAAAAGCCAAGGAAATGATAAAGAGCGGGAATGTATATTTAAACGGCAAAGTTGTATCTAAAGCTGGACTTTTGGCGAACGACTGTGATATAATCGAGTATAAAGGCGAGTCGGAACGCTATGTCAGCCGCGGCGGACTGAAACTCGAGAAAGCTGTCGATGTTTTCAAACTCGATTTGAACGGATATTTATGCATCGATATCGGCGCGTCAACGGGCGGATTTACCGACTGTATGCTCCAAAACGGCGCGAAAAAAGTCTACGCTGTCGATTCCGGCAGCGGTCAGCTTTCGCCGAAACTTAAGTCCGACCATCGCGTTATCGATCTCGAAAAGACAAATTTCAGATACATAACGGAAAAAGAGATTCCCGAGCGCGCCGATTTTGCGAGCGCGGATGTCTCGTTTATATCTCTGAAATATATCCTGCCTGCGCTTTCGCCGCTTTTAAAAGACGGCGGCAGTGCCGTCTGCCTTATAAAGCCGCAGTTCGAGGCGGGCAGGGAGAATGTCGGCAAGAAAGGCGTGGTCAAGAATCCGCGCGTGCACATAAAAGTCATCAAAAATGTCTGCTCCTATGCCGTGCAGGCGGGATTTTCGGTGTCGGCTCTCGATTTTTCCCCGGTCAAAGGACCGGAGGGCAATATAGAATACCTCGTATATCTGAAAAAGGACGAAGTGCAGTCCGTTTCGGCACCCGATGTCGCGGGAGTCGTCAGCGCGGCGCACGCCTGTTTCAAAGCGGGAGAATAACTATGATGTTTGCAATAATTCCAAATCTTACTCGTAAAAACGCCGCTCAGGTGACAAGGCTCATCTGTGCGAAGCTCGACGAACTCGGCGCGGCATATTCTCTGCCACTCAGTACGGAAAATGTGTTTTCCGATACCAAGGCTGAATTTTTGCCTGAAAAAGAGCTGCTCGGCGGCTGCGAGGCGGTCATAACCGTCGGTGGGGACGGAACGATAATCCATTCCGCCAAGAAGGCCGCGGTTTACTCGAAACCCGTCCTCGGCATCAACGCTGGTCGCCTTGCGTTTATGGCGGGTCTCGAGATACACGAGCTCGATCTGCTCGAAAAGCTCATAACCGGCGATTACAGCATGGATAAGCGCATGATGCTCAAAACCACCGCCGCCGACGGCGACAGCGTGCAGAGCGGATACAGCATGAACGACTCCACCGTGATGCGCCTGTCGAGGCTGAGCAGAATATCCGAGATAAATGTCGATCTCGACGGCAGATATTTCAACCGCTATCTCGGCGACGGACTCATTCTCTCGACTCCGACGGGTTCAACGGCATATTCGCTCTCTGCCGGCGGTCCCGTGGTCGATCCGAAGCTTGAATGTATGATACTCACTCCGATTTGTTCTCATTCGGTGTTCACCCGTTCGCTCGTTCTGGGCGACGATGCGGTGCTGCGCATCTATTCCGATGATGACGGACCGCTCTCCGTTTCGTGCGATGGCGACGAGCCGTTCACAGTCTCGGCGCAGGGGAGCATAACGGTCGAAAAGGCGGACATCTGCGCGAGCTTTATCAGACTCAAGAACGACAGTTTTGTAGATATACTCAACAGAAAAATGATGAAATGGAACAGCAGTTCCCACGATGAACGGGAGGTATAACCTTGAAAAAAAGAAGGCAGGAAGCAATACTCGAAATAATTGAAAAATATGACCTGTCAACCCAGGATGAGCTTCTTCAGAAGCTCAAGGACAGCGGCTTTGACGCCACTCAGGCGACGGTTTCGCGCGATATAAAAGAGCTGCGCCTTGTCAAGACTATGGGCGCAAACGGTCAGTATAAATACGCCGTTACAAAGACCGAGTCGGACGAACTGCTCTCGAAGTTCCGCAGCATATTCGCCCAGTCCGTCGTCTCCGCCGACTATGCGGGCAATACAATTGTTATCCGCTGCTATACCGGCATGGCTCAGGCGGCGTGCGCGGCGTTTGATTCCATGCACTGGGAGGGGCTTGTCGGCACCCTCGCGGGCGATGATACTATATTTGCCCTTTGCAGAAGCGAAAGCTACGCTTCGCAGATGAAAGATTCCATAAAACGACTTATCGAAAAATGAGGTTTGAGCTATGCTTCTCAGTCTGAAAATAGAGAATATAGCAATAATTGAGAGCGCCGATATCGAGTTCGATTCGGGGCTCAATGTCCTTACGGGCGAAACCGGCGCGGGCAAGTCGATCATAATCGATTCTATAAACGCCGTGCTCGGCGAGCGCACATCGCGCGAGCTTATCAGAACCGGCGCGCAGTCCGCGAGCGTTACCGCGCTCTTTTCCGGCGTTTCCGCCGACACTGCCGCGCGGCTTAAGGAATATGATATCGAGCCCGACGAGGATGGAAATATACTTCTTCGCCGCACCCTCGGTCTGGACGGCAAAAACACCTGCCGCATAAACGGCGTGCCTTCGAATGTCGCGTCGCTCCGACAGGCGGGGCATGAGCTGATAAACATACACGGTCAGCATGACAATCAGGCGCTCATGGCGCCCGAAAAGCACTTCGAGTTCATCGACTGCGTCGCGGGCGATGCCGAATTGCTTGAAGAATACAGAGAGAAATTCAGAGAACTCTGTTCATATATCAGGGAGCGCGACTTCCTCAAAACCGACGAGGCGGAGAAGCTTCGCCGGCTTGACCTGCTCGATTATCAGATAAACGAGCTTGAACAGGCGGATATAAGACCCGGAGAGCGCGACGAACTCAACGAGCGAAAGACGCTTCTTCAAAACTGTGAGCGTGTCACGGCATCGCTCAGAGCGGCGTATGATATTCTCCAGGGCGCCGACGACAGCTTCGGCGTGATAAGCGCGATAGGCGACTGCGCCGGGAACGCGGAGGACGCTGCCCGATTCTATAAAGACGTCGAGTCTGCCGCAAAGACTCTTCGCAATATCGGCTATGAGCTTGAGGACTGCGCGGGAGAACTTCGCTCGGCTATTGAAGATTTCTCCTATGACCCGTCCGAGCTCGAAGAGATCGAAGCGAGACTTGATGAGCTTTTCCGCCTCTCGGTAAAATACGGCTCGACGGAAGATGAAATGCTCTCTTTCCTTGATTCCGCGCGCGAGGAGCGCAATAAAATAGCCCTCTCGGATGAGCGGGTCAAAGAGCTCGATGCGCTCGTCAGCTCGACCAAAGCCGAGGTTCGCGCCCTCGCCGAAAAGCTTACTGCGGCGCGTGAAAAGGCGGCGCGCGAGTTTGAGCGCGGAGTGACCGAACAGCTCGAATTCCTCGATATGCCGTCGGTCAGCTTCAAAGTCAACAGAGAAAAAACACCGTTTACAATAAACGGTGCGGACAATATAGAATTTCTCATCTCCGCAAACGCGGGCGAGACACTAAAGCCCCTCGCGAAAATCGCTTCGGGCGGCGAGCTGTCGCGCATAATGCTCGCGATAAAGAGCGTTATCGCCGGCAGAGACGGACTCGATACGATGATATTCGATGAGATAGACGCGGGACTCAGCGGCAGAGCGGCGCAGAAAGTTGCCATGAAGCTCAAAGAGGTCTCGCGCGGCAGGCAGGTCATCTGCGTCACCCATTCCGCTCAGATAGCGGCGCAGGCGGACTGCCACATGAGAATCAGTAAATCTGTCTCGGACGGCAAGACCTATACAAAGGTCGAACGCCTCGACACAGAGGGCAGAAAATATGAAATAGCAAGGATAACCGGTGGACTCGATGTCACCGAACTTCAGCTCAAATCGGCCGAAGAGATGCTCAGAAATGCCGGGAATCTGTAAAAACATAAAAGGGGAGATACCTTATGTCAGACAAGAAAAAAGAAACGCAGGGTGCTGCCGAAAATCAGAAGCTCAGCACAAAGGAAAATGTTCTTCAGACTGTCAAATTTGCGCTGTTTTCCGCCTCTGCGGGAATTATTCAGATAGCAACATACACCTTGTTTTATGAGGCATGCCATTTCAAAGAGTGGATAGCCTATCTTATTTCGCTTGTTCTCTCCGTGCTTTGGAATTTTACTTTCAACCGCAAATTCACCTTCAAATCTGCGAACAATGTCCCGATAGCCATGCTCAAAGTCGCGGCTTATTACTGCGTGTTCACTCCGCTCTCGACTTGGTTTACGAAGTATGCCACTACCGATCTTATGTGGAACAACTATCTTGTTGAGGCTCTCTGCATGGTGACAAATTTCGTGACAGAGTTCCTGTATGATCGCTTCGTCGTGTTCCGCAATTCCATGAACACCAACGATGTTGCAAAGAAAGACAGAGAAAAAGCCGAGCACAAAGCTCAGCAGGATAAATAAGTGAATTTTCGGAGATATCCCGACTGAAACGGAATTAAACATGACTGAAGAAAAGAAGTGTCCTCTATATAAAAAATGCGGCGGATGCCAGCTGCAGAATCTGAGCTACGCGGAGCAGCTGAAATTCAAACAGCGCAAGGTGGAAAAACTGCTCGACGAATTCGCCCATGTCGAGCCGATAATCGGCATGGCTGAACCGTATCATTATCGCAACAAGGTACAGGCGGCGTTTGCCACGGCGAGAAACGGGAAGATAATTTCCGGCGTCTATCAGTCCGGCACGCACAGCATAGTCTGCGTCGATTCGTGCCTCACCGAGGACAGAAAAGCGGATGAGATAATCGTCTCCGTCCGCAATATGCTGAAAAGTTTCAGAATACAGCCGTATGACGAGCGAAGCGGCGGCGGTACACTTCGTCATGTCCTCGTCAAGCGCGGATTCAAGACAAATCAGATAATGGTCGTGCTCGTCACATCAGGTCCGATTTTCCCCGCGAAGAACAACTTCGTAAAAGCTCTTCGCAAGGAGCATCCCGACATAACAACGATAGTCCATAACATAAACCCGTATCAGACGAGCCTTGTGCTCGGTGAGCGCGAGAATGTGCTCTACGGCACGGGCAAAATCGAGGACGAGCTCTGCGGGCTGACTTTCAGAATATCTCCGCGCTCGTTTTATCAGATAAACCCGGTGCAGACCGAGGTGCTCTATAACACCGCTATGGAATATGCCGACATGAGCGGGCGCGAAAAGGTCATCGATGCCTACTGCGGCATAGGCACAATAGGGCTCGTCGCGTCGAAGCGGGCGGGCGAGGTAATAGGCGTTGAGCTCAATCGCGACGCCGTTCACGACGCAATATCGAACGCCAAGCGAAACGGCATAAAGAACGTGCGCTTCTTCTGCGACGATGCAGGCGAGTTTATGCTCGGCATGGCGCAGGACGGGGAGAGAGCAGACATAGTTTTTATGGACCCTCCGCGCGCCGGAAGCGATGAGTGCTTCCTGTCGTCGCTTGTGACCCTCGCGCCGAAAAAGGTGGTTTATATCTCCTGCAACCCCGAGACCCAGCAGCGTGACCTGCGCTTTCTGACAAAGCGCGGCTATAAAGTCGAAAAGATTCAGCCCGTCGATATGTTCCCGCATACGAATCACGTGGAGACGGTCTGTTTGCTGTCAAGGAAAGATAAATAAAGGTTGAAAAGTGGCGTATTTCCGGGCTTTTTGCGAGGTTAGCATCATTAGAGAAGCCTTGCGGAAAGTTCGGTTTTCTTGTATGGAAACATATTTATTTTTTAGCCTGACCGGAGAAAAATTGGATGGCCGAAAAAATGCGGTAGGGTTTAGGCTGTGGATTAGATGTCATAGGTTGTGGCACTGGGATTGATGTCAGAGCCGACCGCAGTTTAAGCCACTCGATATTAAGAGGCAGACTTGGCAGTGGAATAGATAACAGGAGGAATACTCATATGCCACCGAAAAATCAACATTTTGTCCCAAAAGTATATTTGAAGGCTTGGGAGACTAAAGTTGCGACAAGTAAAGAGCCAAATAAGAAATTTGACGGAGTTTATTATTACACGAATGGTATGGATAACGGAGAAGGTAGCACCAGGGAAGCAATTCTCTGGGAGCCTCATTTATATACGATTAATTTCAGACAGTTTTATTTGGCGAGAAAGTGCCCAAAGGTTTACAACTATTTTGTTGATGAAATTTACAATTCAATGAGAAGTAATTCCCCAAAGCCTGTTTATGGAAAACTAGGATATAGTATTATCAAGACAAAAAAGAGTATTTACAAGCATTTGTTTGATATCGATAAATGGGATTTTTATTATGATGATGGAACAACAGCAAGAAAGAAAGCATTACTGAATCGTTTTGATGATATGAGATGCTATCTGTTAGAAGATTCATTCAGTAATATTTTTGAATCGAGGTGGGAAAGCATCCTATATACATTTATTGACGAAGTTCATAGGACAGCACCAAACCTTGAATCCGGAGGTGTAAGAACAATTTCTGAAGCCGCAGCAAAAGATATAATGGAGTTCTTTTTTATGATGCTGTGTAGAAGTCCTCATTTTGATGCAACAGGTGCATATACATGGATGAGTAATCTTTTAAAAAGTACGTTCGGAGAAAGTAATGAAATCAATGAAATGATGGATGCCATATGGTTTACAGAGTTATATAGAATGTTCTATAAAGAGAAAGGTGGCTTCTATCACACCGCTCTAACAAAAGCGGTAGAGAATTGCCAGATTATATTGTTTGAGGCATATTCAGATGCAGGGAAGTTTATAACTTCAGATAATCCTTCATTTCAACATATATCTCATGTGGAAACTAATAATATGAATGGTTATTATTTTCCGATTAGCCCTAAACATATGCTTTTAATAGCGAGAGGGAGTGATGAAATCAATAATGTAGATTATCGTATGGCAGATAGAGAGTTGGTCAAGAAGTTTAATCGTATAATTGCCTTACATAGCAATAAATTTGTTGTGTCTTCAGATAGCAAACGAACAGATTTCTTGTAATGTAGATTGTAAGGGGGAATTTAGGGTGCTGAACGATAAAATGCAAAAAGTGTTTAAAACAATAAAACAAGTTATCACGGGCACGCTTCCTGAAGCAATGAAATATTTTGGGATGATTTAAGAAGATATGTACTATGAATGACTTTGTTTTGATACGACCGACGAGCGAGTACGCAAGTCAGATTATTGAATATCGACAAGAGTTTCTCGACGCAGGTGACTCTATGGACGGAACGGGACCTCTCAGAAGATTTGAAAATCCCGAAGAATACATAAAGATTTGTGCAGAGTACGAAGATACTACAACGGTTCCTTCGCACTTAGTTCCTGCTACACAATTCTTTTTCATTCGCAAGAGTGATAATAAATTGGTTGGAATGATTCAAATTCGCCATCGTTTCAATGACTATCTCGAAAAATACGCAGGTCATATCGGTTATTCTGTAAGACCAAGCGAACGACGCAAAGGATACGCTAAAGAAATGTTAAGAATGACACTTCCGTTCTGCCGTGAAATCGGAATTGATAAGGTGATGATTACATGTATTGATGGTAACATCGGAAGTGAAAAGACAATCCTTGCAAACGGCGGCGTTTACGAATATACGATACACGAACCGAACGAAAATAAAGACTTGAAAAGGTTCTGGATAATGCTGTGATGGAGGCTAACCAATGTTCCAAACTTACAATGAAGATTTTTGGGAAGCAATAAACACCTCTGCTCTCGCATGGAGGGGATAGCTGTAAAATTTAAATTACCTGTCCGTTTTATCGTACACAAGATATGTTATAATTATATCACAGAACGGAGAATATGTTTTGTGATGTGTCAGCTATGGACAGAAATATAAATAAATGGCAAAAGCTCAATGAGTTGCGTAAGACCGATCCGCGCATATCCGGCGGATACTATACGACCGAATTTCTTAAAACATACAGACCCGATTTCTATTCGGAGGGATACAGCTTTTTCCCGGAGTTTGTGGAGGTCGCTAAGATAAACGGCGAAATTGTCTGCCGTCTTGCAGAACCGGATATCCCTGATGAGGACACGCCTTTTGACAGCGGCGAATGCGTGTTTAAGACGTCCGTCGGCAATTTCGTGTCCCGCAACCACGGCGAGTTCGGCGGCGCGCTCGAAACGCCGGGAGGGAGATAGACGGAAATTTTTGCGATGTCTTTGAGCTCGGATACAGAGTATACGCTGTCGATTCATTGAGCCACCTCGGTTTGGTGAGCACAACTGTTTATTCCTTCGACCGCGGCTGCAAGTATCATAAAATATTCAGCGATGAAAATTTGGGCTTTAAAGCGCGGTATGTGACAGACGAGCTGGCGTATATTCTTCTTTCCGATCGCATCGGAAAAAATCCAAAATCGGTCTTGCTCGAAATATCCGAAAACGGAGATATGCTAAAAACAAAGTTCGACTGCGATTTCCAGCTTGTCTTTAATATGCTCGTAAACGACGGGAAGATGTTTCTCGGCGCAGATAAGGCGGTCGTTGTTTTTGACCTGCAAACGAAAGAGATAAACGCTTATACGCCGCTCAGCGTCGAAGCGGAGAAACATATAATCGGAATAAGCCGATGAATAAGCCCTGTAAATTTGGCGGATAACCGCACTTTTTTAAAACAATGCCTACTGATTTAGGATAATTTACTTTTTTTGCCCTCAGGCATTGATTTTCAAAAAAATCTGTGCTACTTTAAAGCTGTACAGTTGTCTTGGCTGTGCGGCTTTATCTATTTTGATAGGAGGATCAAAATGAAAAGGTTTATAAGCAGGGCGGTCGCAGTGATTCTCACATGCGTATTGGCCTTCGGCTCCTCGGTCTGCTTCGCCGCGGACAGCACCGAGAGTGCAGACGCAAAGAAGTATTATGATTACGGCACATATGTGCTTCTGGGCGACAGTGTCGCCAGCGGTCACAACGACCTTGTGTATGTGGATTCTGAGTTCAAGCGCGTTGAAAATTCATACGGCGCGTATGTTGCCGATGCTCTCGGAGTGAATTATGTTCCGATGGCTTGCCCAGGATTCAGGACGATAGATATCCGCTACATGCTTGAGGATGATTATCCGGGCGACGATTATCTTTTCCACGATTCTCATAACCCCGAGGTCATGAAATCGAGGATCCCCGAGTATCGCCGCGCAATTTCACAGGCGGGCCTTATTACCCTCGGTGTCGGCGGAAACGATTTCGGCACTTATCTCACATGGGTCATCGCCGATATTCTCGAAAAAGAGGGCACTTGCAGCAAGTATGTCAAGGCTCTGCGCGATCTTCTCAAGGAGAACGGCATAGTCAACGATAAGCTCGACAAAATAGTTGAGCTCGCTAAGATTACCGACGCAATGCCCGAGCTTATCAGAGTTCTCCCGCGTGCGCTTAAATACGGGCTCGAAAACTTCTTTGAGAACTGGAACCATGTAATAGAGGATATATATGCTCTGAATCCCGATGTTCAGCTTCTGGTTATCGGAATGTTCGACACGAGCGTCAAGAGCGACGACGGAGCGACAGATGCCGAGGAGAACAAGGATGACAGCCAGAGCATCAATCTCGGACAAATGGTCGTCGATATGGCGAACAAGCCGATGAAGGAGGGCGCCGAGAAATACGGCTATATCTTTGTCGATACAACGGGCACGACCTGCGACATATGCCATCCGAACGCAGCGGGCTACAGACATATCGCCGACAGAATCCTTGACGCTCTGCCCGATGCAAACTTCCCGTTTACGGATGTCGCGTCCGATTCGGAGTATTACGATGCAATCGAGTTTATGTACAGAAAAGGCTACATGGCGGGCACTTCCGAGACGCAGTTCAGCCCCGATTCCGCGCTGACAAAGGCAGCTCTCGTTCAGGCTCTTTACAGCATGGCCGGCTCGCCCGAGGTCAATACCGACAATCTTTCGTTTGCCGATCTCGACAGCTCGAATCCCGCGTTCAAAGCCGCGGTGTGGGCTGTCAGCAACGGAATAGTCAAAGCGTCCGACGGCAAGTTTGAGCCGGACAGCGAGATAAGCGTCGCCGACTTCGGCCTTGCGATGATTCGCTTCTCCGCAAAGGTCGATTTCAACCTGAAGAGGGTAGTAAAGACCGTTTCAATGTCATTCAATCTTGCTCTTGAGAACAAGTTTATGATTATCAAAAGATCTATAACCCGTGCCCAGGCCGCGCAGAAGCTCGCCGGATATCGATATTATTGATAGAAGTATAGTAACGTAAACAAAGCGGAGAGCTCAAGAGGGTTCTCCGCTTTTGTGATATAAAGAACACCCGTCCGCAGATACATAGCTCCCGCAGACAGGTATTCTTATTCGCCGCTCCCGATATTTTCTCCGCGATTTACGGCTAAAACATTGACATCGGGGAAAATTAAGAGTAGAATATTTGAGTAAATATTTTTGGCTGTGAAGAGCAGAGCCGTTTATTCCGCTCGCAGAGAGGCGCGCCGGCATTATGCCGCTGTGAGGTGCGTCGTGTCAGGAAGTACGGCAGCCGGCTCGGAGCCTCCCGCGTTGAACGGGCGTAGCCTGCGTTAAGGGCAGCAGAGGGGTGCAGTTTTGTGCAATCCGGGTGGTACCGCGGCTTCGGCCGTCCCGGGCAGAACGGCATCTATTTTTATTTTTTAAGGAGTTGTTTATCATGGAATGGACGGGACTCAATGAACTCAGAGAGAAGTATCTGAGCTTTTTCGAGAGCAAGGGCCATCTTCGTCTGCCGAGCTTTTCGCTTGTGCCTCAGGGAGATAAGAGCCTGCTTCTCATCAACGCCGGCATGGCACCACTCAAGAAATATTTCACAGGCGAGCTGACACCGCCGAGAACCCGCGTCACAACCTGCCAGAAGTGCATCAGAACGCCCGATATTGAGCGCGTCGGAATCACCGCGCGCCACGGCACTTTCTTCGAGATGCTCGGCAATTTCTCATTCGGCGATTACTTCAAGCATGAGGCGACCGCCTGGGCGTGGGAGTTCTGCACGAAGGTGCTCGAGATGCCCGCAGATAAAATATATATCAGCGTCTATCAGGACGATGACGAGGCATATGACATCTGGACAAAGGAGCTCGGTGTTTCGCCCGACCATATGGTTCGCCTCGGCAAAGAGGATAACTTCTGGGAGCACGGCGCAGGCCCCTGCGGTCCCTGCTCGGAGCTCTATTTCGACCGCGGCGAGAAGTACGGCTGCGGTTCTCCGACCTGCGGAGTCGGCTGCGACTGCGACAGATATGTTGAGTTCTGGAACCTCGTTTTCACCCAGTTTGATAACGACGGCAACAATAACTATACCCGCCTCAAGAGCTGCAATATCGATACCGGTATGGGTCTTGAGCGCCTCGCCTGCATCATGCAGGGCGTGGACAACCTTTTCGAGGTCGACACCGTCCAGAACATCATGAAGCACATCATGCAGATAGCGGGCGTCAAGTATCACGAGGACGAGAAAAAGGATGTCTCCATGCGTGTTATCACCGACCATATCAGAAGCACCACTTTCATGATCGGCGACGGCGTTATGCCTTCAAACGAGGGCAGAGGATATGTTCTTCGCCGCCTGCTCAGAAGAGCGGCTCGCCACGGCAGACTCTTAGGCATCGACGGCACTTTCCTCTACAAGGTGTGCGAGACCGTTATCAAAGAGAACGCAACAGCTTATCCGAACCTCGTTGAGAAGCACGACCTTATTGTAAAGGTCATCAAGGCTGAGGAGGAGAGCTTCAATAAGACTATAGACACAGGTCTCAATCTGCTTGAGAATATTATCGCTCAGAGCGATTCCAAGGTGCTCAGCGGCGCAGATGCTTTCAAGCTTCAGGATACTTTCGGCTTCCCGATTGACCTGACAAAAGAGCTGCTCGAAGAGCGCGGCATGAGCGTTGATATCGACGAGTATGACCGCCTCTATGCTCAGAGCAGAGCGGCGGCGCGTGCGGCGCGCAAGGATGCCGGAGCTCAGGCATGGAAGGACAGCAACGTTTCGTTCAAGGATGTCGGAGCCACCGAGTTTGTCGGCTATACCGATTATTCCTGCGACGCCGAGATAAAGGCAATAGTCACAAACGGCGAGCGTGACGAGTTCGCAACCGCGGACTCCGAGGTGGTTGTTGTGCTCGACAAGACCCCGTTCTATGGCGAGAGCGGCGGACAGGCGGGCGACACCGGCGTTATCAAGACCGATAATGCAACCCTCGAGGTTACCGCAACAGGCAAGACTCCCGACGGCGTTGTGCTCCACATTGCAAGATTTATAAGCGGCGACAGCATCGCTCTCGGCGATAAAGTCCACGCTCAGATAGATGTCGAAAAGCGCGAGGCGACCCGCCGCAACCACACTGCGGCTCATCTGCTCCAGGCGGCTCTGAGAAAGCACCTCGGCAGCCATGTTGAGCAGGCGGGACAGCTTGTCAACAGCGAGGAGATGCGCTTCGACTTCACCCATTTCTCCGCTCTCTCGGGCGATGAGCTCAAGGCGATAGAGCGCGAGGTCAACGAGGTTATCCTCAAGGGTATTCCGGTCGAGACACGCGAGATGCCCATTGAAGAGGCGAAGAAGCTCGGCGCAATGGCTCTGTTCGGCGAGAAGTACGGCGATGTCGTGCGCGTTGTCAGCGCGGGCGATTTCTCCGTTGAGCTGTGCGGCGGCACCCATGCGGATAATACCGCAAAGCTCGGTCTGTTCAAGATCGTGTCCGAGTCCTCAGTTGCCGCGGGAATCAGACGTATAACCGCCGTCACCGGCTTCGGCGTGCTCAAGCATATAGAAAACGATGAGCGCATCATGCAGTCTGCAGCGGCGGCGATGAAGCTCGGCAATGTCGCGGAGCTTGACAAGCGCGCGGCGACCCTCGCTGCCGAAGTAAAGGCAAAGGACAGAGAGCTTGCGGAGCTTCGCAGCGAGATATCCGCTCTAAAGGCGGGCAGCCTTATGGACAGCGCAAGACAGGTCGGCGGAGTCAGACTCATCACCGCCGAGGTCGAAGTTTCCAATCCCGGTGAGCTTCGCTCGATGTGCGACACCGCCCGTGACAACGGCGCAGATATCGTCGCAGTCTTTGCTGGCGTCAACAAAGAAAAGGGCACTCTGAACTTTGCCTGCGCCTGTGGCGCCGATGCAATAAAGCTCGGCGCTCATGCTGGCAATATCGTCCGCGAGACCGCAAAGATAGCAGGCGGCTCGGGCGGCGGCAAGCCGGACAGCGCAATGGCGGGCGCCAAGGACGCTTCCAAGGCGGACGAGGCTCTCGCGGCGGTTGACTCTATCGTCAGCGCCATGTTAAAATAAAATCATAGCTCCGCCGGTCTTTCCCGGCCGGCGGAACAAGCAATGCAATACGGAGGTTTTCTGAAAATGGATGACTGTATTTTTTGCAAAATAATCAAGGGCGAGATACCCTCAAAAAAAGTCTATGAGGACGACGATGTTCTCGCATTCTATGACCTCGAGCCGCAGGCTCCGTTCCATATTCTCATTATCCCGAAGCAGCACATAAAAAGCGCTGCCGAGATAACCCCGGAGAACAGCGCGGTCGTCTCCAAAGTGTTCGAGGCGGCGGCGAAGATAGCCAAGCAGTTCGATCTCAAGGACGGCTTCAGAATCGTCAACAACTGCGGCGACTGTGCGGGTCAGACCGTCAAACACCTGCACTTCCATATGCTCGGCGGCAGAGATTTCGGCTGGCCGGCAGGCTGATAAAAAGACCATATTAATATTCAGGAGATGTTTATTTTGGCAAAGACCTATACAATGGAAATCGCAGGCGTGAAGAGAGAGCTTCCTCTCTGCCCGGTCAGCGACAAGCTCGATATCGCGGCATTCATCCTTTTCGGTGATGTCGAAGTCACCGTTAAAGCGGCAGAAGAGCTGCTCAAGAAGTGCCCGGAGTTTGATTATATCCTCACTCCCGAGGCGAAGAGCATCCCGCTTGCCTATGAGATGTCCAGACAGAGCGGCAAGAAATATTTTGTTGCCCGCAAGAAGCCGAAGGTCTATATGACCGACCCCGTCTGTGTCAGCGTGCGTTCTATAACCACCGATGCAGAGCAGACTCTTCTTCTCGGCAGAGAGGACGGAGATCAGCTTCGCGGTAAGAAAGTACTTATCGTTGACGATGTTATCAGCACCGGCGAATCCCTCGCGGCAGTCGTTGCCCTTGCCGATAAGTTCGATGCAAACATAGTCGCCAAGGCGGCAGTCCTCGCAGAGGGCGACGCGGCGGAGCGCGACGATATTGTGTTCCTCGAGAAGCTTCCTCTTTTCTTCAAATAATCGGAGAACTCGAGAAATGGCGCGCCCGTTCACGGTTATCGGTTTTACAATGTTTTTTACGCTGGCTCTTGTTTTTGAACTCGGTCAGAAGGCGGCAGTCGTTATCCTTTCGGCAGCAGCTGCCGCCTTTATCTTTTCTCTGTTCTTCAAGAGCGTTCGGCGTGACTTTGTAATCCCGACTGCGTGTATAACGGCGGCCGTTGCAGTGCTTTTGTCTTTTGCCGCCGCACTTGTTCCTGATGAAGCGTCGCAGCGTTTCAACGACGGCGTGCATACTGTGAAAGCGAGCGTTGTCTCGCTCGAGGAGCAGAGCGGCGAAAGATATTATACAGAACTTAAAACCTCCGAGATAGACGGCGAAAAATATAAGCTGAACATACGCCTTTCTTCAAAATCGCGCCTTGGTTTCAAGCCGTATGATACTGTCGAGGGCGATTTGCAGCTCTACGATATCGGCAAAACCCGCGACGCGAGAAACTACTATCTGTCCGAAAATATCTTTATGGGCGGATACGCAAAGGGCGATATGAATATATCTCAGCCGGAGCGCAAGCCGATAGGCTATTATCCGCTCGCGATGCGCGCTTATATCAAAAACACGGTTTCGCGTCTTATCCCCGGCGAACGCGGGGCGCTTGCAACGGCGCTTCTAATCGATGACAAATCAAATTTGCCGAAGAGCGTTTCGGATTCGTTCTCGTCCGCGGGAATATCGCATCTGATAGCCGTTTCGGGTCTGCACCTCTCAATCTGGTGTCTGTTCATTCTGAAAATTTTCGATGTTTTCAGGCTCAGACGCAGAGCGGGAGCAATTATTTCGGCGGCGTTTGTTATAGTTTTTATGGCGGTCTCGGGCTTCACATATTCCGTCATGCGTGCGGGCTTCATGATGCTCGTTATGCTCCTCGGAACGCTGCTTTCTAGGCAGGCGGATTCACTCAATTCCCTCGGCATCGCGCTTGTTATTCTGTGCTTTGCCAATCCGTATTGCGTGATGAGCCTCGGACTGCGGCTCTCGTTCCTCTCGACTCTCGGAATAATAGTCGGCTACGGCAATATTGATTTTCCTCTGAATCCGTATATCGCGCGCGTCAGAAATAAATATGCAAGGCGCGTCTGCGAGTTTATTTTCGGTTCCGTTAGGAGCACCGTGCTCGCCTGTGCGTTCACTCTGCCTGTTATGATACTCGATCTCGGCAAAGTGTCACTTATCGCGATCCCGGCGAATCTTATTTCCGATCTTCCCGCATCTGCGTGTATGATCCTCTCGGGGCTTACCGCTCTCACCGCGAAGTTTTCATTTTTGCGCGTGATAACGGCCGGTCTTGCAGATCTGTCCGGCGTGTGCGCGTCTTTTCTTATCAATTCATCGAAGTCGCTCGCGGCGGTTCCTCATTCGTCTTTGAACGCCTCGACATTTCTGTTTCCACTGTGGCTTGTTTTGATTTTTATCGTCCTTGCGGCGGCTGCGCTTATCTATAAATTTTCTGGGCGCAATACCGTCCGCGCAGCAGTTTTGATATGCACGCTCACCTTTGCGGGCGTGTGTGTTGGTTCTTCTACACTTTCCCGCGCGGCAACCGTCATAACCGTGGCGGATGTCGGCAACGGCTCTGCTGTTGTCGTCAGCTCCGGCGGCAAAACCGCTTTGCTCGGTTGCGGAGGGGACAGCTACTATGCCCTCTCAAATATAGAGTCCGCAATGGACAGCGTCGGCGCGGATAATCTTGATTTTCTTCTTATCCCGCGCGTATCTGAGGGCGAAAGTTCACTCGCACTTGATGTTATCGACACTTTTTCGCCCGAGTATATTCTTGCAGGCGAGACTGATGCCGACCTCAATGAAATACTTAAAACAGAAAATTATAACCTCACGCCTGCCGCGGATATAAACATCGGCGGCGCAGAATTAAGATATAAAACAACGAATAAAACGAGCACGGCGGTGCTCGGCATGAGCGGCGCTGACGCGGTCATTGTTTTCAGACCGTCTTATGCGCCGGATACAAAAGGGAATATTCTCATTTTGCGGGAGAACCTGCCGCAGGGCGTTTCCCCGGGAAACTACAATTTGACCGTGCTATCGGCGGAGGCCGACAGAGCGCCTGCGGTCATGGGAAAATTGCTGTCCCTCGGCGCGGACGCGTACGCGACGGGAGGGCAGGGGAACATCAGAATTACGGTGCTCCCGTCGGGCAGAATTTTGACGGAAAGGATGGACTGAATGGCTGCTATCGGCGAAAAAGAGATAAAAGCGCTTATCAGAAGCGGAGATATCGGCGGCGCGTTCCTGCTTTTTGGAACGGAGAGCTATCTCAAGGAATTTTATTCCTCAAAGTTAAAAGACAAAGCCGTCAGCCCGGACTTTGCGGATTTCAACTATCATTTCTTCGACGGTGCGTCGTGTACCCTCGAGGATATCGAGCAGGCGGTCGAGGCTTTTCCGATGATGAGCAGCAACACCTGTGTGTTCGTCAAGGATATGGCTGTCGATTCGCTCGACGAGGATTCCTATGAAAAGCTCGAAAAAATAGTCGGCGATGTCCCGGATTACTGCACGCTGATTTTTTATATCGGCAAGGCAGATTCGCTCAAAAAGACCGCAAAAGCCAAAAAGGCAGTCTCGCTCTTTACAAAATACGGCAATGCGGTCGAGCTCAACAAAAAGACCGCTTATGAGCTTGCCAAAATGCTCGTCGGCGCGGCGCAGAAGCGCGATTCTTCGCTCAGCCAGCGAAACGCCGAATATCTTGTTTCCTGCGTCGGGGACGATATGGTTACTCTTTTAAATGAAATCGACAAGCTTTCGGCATATGCCGAGAGACGCGAGATAACCCGCGCGGACATCGACCTGATGTGCGTCAAGACTATCGAGGCGAATGCATTCGACCTGACTAAATATATAATCTCGGATAATTTCGACAAGGCGTATGAAACGCTCAATATGCTCTTCGCCCAGCGTGCGGATGTTATGATGATAATGGGCGCGGTGATATCCGTCTTTGTCGATATCTATCGTGTCAAGGTCAGCGTATCTGCGGGCTACAGAGACACTCAGCCGGCGGAGATATTCTCAAACTACCGCGGCCGCGAGTTCAAATTGACAAAAGTTTCGCGCCAGGCGTCGGCTCTGAGCGTGCGCGTTTTGCGTAAGTGCCTCGATGAACTGCACAGAGCCGATACACTGCTAAAGAGCTCTGCCGTTGATAACAGGATAGTTATGGAGGAACTGCTTGTCAAGCTGTTTGTGGCGATACAGTCACGAAAATAAACGCCGGATGGTGTTGATGGTAAAATGATAAAGATAAAACAGGCGGTCATCGTCGAGGGAAAGTATGATAAAATAAAACTCTCCACAGTCCTCGATACCGTTATAATACAGACCGACGGCTTCGGCATTTTCAAGGACAAAGAGAAGCAGAAGCTGATAAAACGCCTCGCTCAGACACGCGGCATAGTCATATTGACCGACAGCGACTCGGCGGGCTTCAAAATCCGTTCGTTTATCGGCGGAAGCGTTCCGAAAGACAGCGTCATTCACGCCTATATTCCCGACGTGTTCGGCAAAGAGCGCAGAAAGGACGCGCCGTCTAAAGAGGGCAAATTAGGGGTCGAGGGAATCGATACTGAGATCTTGCTTGAAGCGCTCAACCGCGCCGGAGTCACCTGCGAGAGTACGCAGGAAAAGAGCCGAGCTGTAACCGTTGCCGACCTCTACGAAGCCGGGCTCAGCGGAAAAGCGGATTCGGCGGCTCTGCGCAAAAAGTTCCTGCGCAGTCTGTCGCTTCCCGAGCGCCTTTCAACAAGCGCGCTCGTCGATATGATAAATATTTTCATGACATACGATGAATTTCAGGAAAGTATAAGAAAATTTTCACTCAGCGGAGATGATAATCAATGATAAGAATAGGCAGCGGATACGATGTTCATAAGCTTGTCGAGGGGCGGAAGCTCATAATCGGCGGCGTTGATATACCCCATACCATGGGACTTCTTGGCCATTCGGATGCCGATGTCCTGCTCCACAGCATCAGCGATGCGCTGCTCGGCGCGGCGGCAATGGGGGATATAGGCTGCCTGTTCCCGGACAACGATGAAAAATACAAGGGCGCGGACAGTCTCGAACTCCTGCGCGAAGTCGTGCGCGTTATCGGCGCTCAGGGCTGGCACATAGTCAATATCGACTCAACCGTTGCCGCCCAGGCTCCGAAGCTGCGCCCGTATATAGATGAAATGCGCCGCAACATAGCCGACGCCTGCTCGCTCGATGTCTCATGCGTCAGCGTCAAGGCGACCACCGAAGAGGGGCTCGGCTTTACGGGACGCCGCGAGGGCATAAGTGCCTCCGCCGTCTGCCTTATTGAGAAGTAATTTGATTTCAGGCGCGTTTTATGGTATTATAGGAATTGAAGAGAGGTATGCCTATGTTTACTGAAAAGATCGCATCTCTCTGGGATCAGCTGAAGGTCGTATTCTCCGACTTCGCCTTCACGGATTTCCTGGATATCTGCCTCGTTGCGTTCATTCTTTATAGTGTTATCAAGCTCATCCGTGAGACAAAGGCCATTCAGCTTGCAAAGGGTCTTCTGCTTTTCGGTGTGGCTTATCTTGCCATTTACCTGCTCGATATGCAGGCGAGTGAGTTCATATTCAAAAAAGTCTTCGGCGAGATAATTATAGTCCTCGTCATCCTCTTCCAGCCCGAGCTGCGCCATATGCTCGAATCCGTCGGCAGACGCAGCATAACAAAGCTCAATCTTTTCGGCGTGCGCGATGAGGAGACGGAGCGCAATCAGAAGATAAAGGATTCGATCTACGCCGTGTGCAAGGCGTGTCAGAGCATGAGCGAGAGCAAGACAGGCTCTCTTATCGTCTTTGAGCATGATACGCTCCTCGGTGATATCATAAAGAGCGGAACTCCCGTCGATGCGATAGTCTCGCGCGAGCTGATAGGCAATATTTTCTATCACGGCGCGCCGCTCCATGACGGAGCCGCAGTTATCCGCGACGGCAGGGTAGTTGCCGCAGGCTGTGTCCTGCCGCTGACTCAGAAAGAGAATCTCGATACCCAGCTCGGAACCCGCCACAGAGCCGCCATAGGTATGAGCGAGCAGGGCGATGCGATGATAGTCGTCACTTCCGAGGAGACCGGAACAATTTCCATCGCCTGCAAGGGCCAGCTCATCAGAAATCTCACCGATTCCGATCTGCGTGAGCATCTTGTGCGCTACCTTTGCGGAACGAATAACGAAGATAAAGCCGCCGTTAAGGGCATACGCAAGCTGTTCGGAGGTTTTAAGAAATGAAAAAGAAAAAAATAAGCTTCAAAAATCTCATATATGATAACAGATTCGTTTTGGCGCTTTCAATAATCGCCGCAGTTATAATCTGGATCGTTGTTGCAATTCAGGCGAGCCCCGAGGATGACCGGATAATAAAAGATGTCCCTGTTAAAATAGAAATATCAAACAATGTCTCGAATCTCGGGCTTCAGATGTTCGGCAATACGGATTTCACAGTCGAAGTCAAGGTTCACGGCAAGCGCTACGAAGTCGCCGAGAGCGTGCTCACAAAAGACGATATCTCCGTTGTCGCCAAGACCAACTATGTCGATTCGACAGGCAGCCAGACCCTGAAACTCGAAGTGACTGCAAAAGATCCGAGCAAGGCGAACTATGAGATAGTTTCGCTCTCTCAGGATTCGATAAATGTGTATTTCGACTATTACAAAGAAGGCGAATACACTCTCCAGCCCGATGTCGTCTATGACGGCGCGTCGTATGTCACAAACGGACTGATAGCAGAAACCCCGGTGCTCTCTGCGAATACCGTGAAGCTGTCGGGTCCCGTGACTGAGATGGCGAAGATAAAGAAAGTTGTCGCGCGCGTGACTCTGAACAAGAAAATCAGCGCGACCACAACGCTCGACGCCGAGATAATCCCGCTGAGCGAATACGGCGGAAAGCTCCAGTATATAACCGTCAACGACGGACTTGCCGATATCACGATGACTCTTCCGATTTATCAGCGCGCCGAACTGCCGACTACGGTAACTTTCAAGAATGCGCCTGCCGCTTATGCGAGCAATCCGCCCGCGTTTACCTGCAGCCCCGCGAGACTCAATTTCACTATGGACGCGACGAAGCTCTCGTCCATAACCGAGCTGTCGGTCGCCGATATCGATTTCTATATGCTCGGCGCAGGCAGGAATGAGATAACCATAGACCTGACGACGTTGAGCGGAGTCAAGGTTATGAGCGGGGAGACGAAACTCAAGGTCACGGTCGAGATGAACGGCGTGACCTCACAAAAGAGCTCGGTGAGTGCCAACAATATCTCGTTTATCAATGTCCCCGCCGGATACAAGGCGGTCGTAACTCAGACGCGCATACCGTCCGTTGAAGTCGTCGGTCCGAAAGCGAATCTTGAAAAGATAACCACGGATCAGCTCTTCGCTGAGGTCGATCTCAGCAGCGCCGACCCCACCCAGTCCCACGGCACGGCATATGCCCGCGCCTATGTCAAGGACAGCAACAATTGCTGGGTGCATAACAGATACACCGTCAGCTACAGACTCGAAAAAGTCCAATAATAAAAACTTGAACCCTCTGCCGAGTGCAGAGGGTTTATTTCTGCAATTCCATATAAGCAAAATCAAATTGATGAAGCTATCGAATCGGGCTATAGCAAAGTTGAAGCAAGTTACGTCCGATATTGATAATCAAGCTTTTGATAGCCGCGCCGCAGTGTTCGATAACTAATTGAGGAGGGCGAGGGGACGGCTTGCGCAGCAAGACGCACGAGCCCGCACCCGTTCAAGCTCCGGCGCGTTTGCGGGCGAATGTGCCGAGCAGCCGACTGAGAATCGCAAGCTGTGTACTGAGGTGCGGCGTTGCCGGGGTCTCGGGGTGGAACCCCGAGTTTGCTTTTCTTTTGCAGGCGTTTTCTTTTTCAAATAAAAAGAAAATGCCGAAACGCTGACAGTATAAAACTTTTTGATTATATTTTGTGGCGAAGGTAGAAAGTAGATTGCTGTTGATACGGATTTACTGTAATTTCGCATTGCCTACCGTCGATTAGTAAAAAAATTATTCAAGGTGAAAAACAAATAGTAAAAAGCGGAGCACCGTTTTCAGTGCTCCGCCTTTTGTTATGCTCTTTTCTGAAGCTCACGCTCAAGCCAGATAGAACCGATGTCTATCGCGCTGTAGAGACCTCTGCGCTCCGCCTTCTTGAGGATCCTGTCGCGCGGACGAAGATCTTCGTTTGTGCTGACGAGCTGCACGAGTATTTTATCCGAGAGCTCCGCGCCGTTTACGTCCTTGGTCGAGGTTATCTGCATCATGATGATGCAGGGCTCATCCATGTATCCGTAATAAAGCGTGTTGTCTTTTCTGACAAGGGGCTTGCCCTTGTACATGAGAAGCTTCTTGTTCTCCGCCACTCAATGTCACTCCAATCGGGTTATAGTTGCACTTTATTTTTTGATTCCGAGATAATCCTCAACCATGCTCTGCAGCAGCTCGTCTCTGTCCAGCTTTCGCACAAGACTGCGGGCATTGTTGTGGGTGGTGATATATGTCGGATCCTCAGAAAGGATGTAGCCAACTATCTGACTGACCGAATTGTACCCCTTTTCGTTAAGTGCGTTGTAAACCTCGAGGAGTATTTTTTTCATTTCTTCGTCGTTTTCGTTTTTTATTGAGAACTGAATAGTCTCGTCGGCCATGAGTAACCACCTCCATAAAGTTTATTATATACCAAAATCTGCAACAAAACAATGGTATTTTGAAAATTAACTCAAACTCTCAGCGAAACGCCGATCGCGGACAGTCTGTGAAGTATCTCGTCTATCCAGCCCTGAACCTCTTCCATCTCGAGCGTGCGGTCGTGTGAGGAGAAGGTGAAGCGGAGCGTGATGCTCTTTGTGCCGAGCAGCTCGTATGTGTCGATGAGCTTAACGCTCTCGAGTTCTTCGATGTTCATGCTCTTCCAGTTCTCGGAAAGCTCGTCGTAGGTGACGCCCTTTCTGAGCACGAGCGAGAGATCATAGTAGGTGGACTGCTTGGTCGAAGGCTCCTTGAACTCGATGTCGTATGCCTTCGCGTCGCTGAACTTGTCTATATCCATCTCGATGCAGACTGCCGAACCGGTCTTGTCGAGTTTGGAGGCGTTCTGCGGATGAAGCGCGCAGACAAAACCGACTTCGTTGCCGTCAGCAAGAACTGCGGCGGTGTTCTTCGGATGCTGCCATGCGTGGACGGGAGCTATCTTTGCGAACTTTGGCGCGCAGTGTTTAATTTGCTCGAAGATGCAGTTGACAACCTCGATAGCCTTGTAGTAGAGGTCGCGCTCGCTCTGCGATTTCGAGAAGAGCACAACGCCGAGATGGCGGCGCTCGTTGCAGTAGCCGTTTTCGAGGGTGCCCTCAATAACTCTGCCTATCTCGAATATGCCGTAGCTGTCCGCGAAGTCCTTGTTCTCGTATGCCGCGACGAGCAGGGTGGGGAGCATGGAGTCGCGCAGAACGCCGTTGTCGGAGTTCTCAATGTTGAGTATCTTGACATTGTCCTCAACCTCGATGCCGAGCTTCTTGTATTTCTTCTTGTCGCACCAGATGTAGGAGTGAACCTCGTGCATGGAGTATTTCTTGACGAGGATGTCCTTTATCTCGTCGCCGACAAGTCTCTCGGGCGCGCTGTGAACGGGCTTGAGGGGGCTGCGGGTCGTGGTGATTTCAAAGTTGTCGTAGCCGTAGATTCTCGTTATCTCTTCGATGATGTCCGCCTTTATCGTGACATCCTTCGTGGCTCTCCATGAGGGGACGGTGACGGTGAAAACGCCGTCTTTTTCGTCAACGCCGAAGCCGAGCAGAGTCAGCGTATGGATAATGCGCTCGTTGCTTATCTCGATTCCGGTGTATCTGTCAACATAAGCCTTGTCGAATGTTAGCGTTATCTGCGGATACTTCTTTGCGTATTCGTCTGTCAGCTTTGAGTCGATGACTGCGCCGCTGTCGATATCCTTGACGAGCTTGACAAAACGCTTTATAGCGACAAGAGTCAGCTCAGGGTCGAGCATCTTTTCATATCTCGCGCTCGCGTCGGTGCGCAGTCCGAGGCGCGATGACGACTTTCTGACGCAGATTCCGTCGAAGTTCGCGGATTCAAGCACAACGCTCGAGGTGTCGCCGACTATCTCGGAGTCGAGACCGCCCATGATACCGGCTATAGCGACCGGCTCGTCGTGATTGTAGATGAGCAGGGTGTTGGTGTCCGCCTTTCTCGTCGTGCCGTCGAGGGTTGTGAAGTCAATCTCCTCTTTAGGCATGTCGACCTTGATGTGGTCGATCTTTGTCGCGTCGAATGCGTGAGTCGGCTGACCGATCTCGAGCATGATGTAGTTCGTGAGGTCTGCAAGCAGATTTATCGGTCTCATGCCGCAGTAGAACAGTCTGATTCTGATTTCCATCGGGCTGACATGCTTTGTGATGTTAGCCATTCTCAGGCAGGAGTATCTGAAAACGTGCTCGGTGTCGCCGATAGTTACGGGGACAACATTCTCGCTGTCGCTGTCAAGGTCGGCGAGGTCGAGCGGCTTTAATTCGCGGCCGGTGAGGGCTGCGAATTCGCGCGCTATTCCGTAATGACCCCAGAGGTCGGGGCGGTTTGTGAGAGATTTATTATCAACCTCAAAGACGATATCGTCTATCGGGAACAGCTCTTTGATGTCGGTGCCGTTTTTGTATGACGGGTCGAGCTCCATTATGCCGGAGTTCTCGTCGCTGATGCCGAGCTCTTTCTCGGAGCAGCACATACCCTCGGATTCATATCCCGCGACTGTTGCCTTGCCGATTTCGCCCGCGACAACTCTGCCGCCGGCGGTGGCAAAAGCGACCTTCTGACCGACTCTGACGTTCGGCGCGCCGCATACGCAGTTTACTACCTTGTCACCGATATCAACCGTGAGCAGGTGAAGTTTCTTCGACTCGGGGTGATTTTCGAGCGTCTTTATCTCGCCGACAACGACGTTCTGAACGTCGCGTCCCATATAATATATGTCCTCAACCTCAGCTGTGGCGAGGGTGAACTTGTTGATGAGTCCTTTTATATCGCATCCGTCAAGGTCAACATAGTCCTTGATCCAGTTTATTGAAACAAGCATGACTTTAAGCCTCCTCTTTCTTCGTGTCGTCGGGCACGGTGAACGATGAATTGGTGAACTGCGAGAGCGACTTGAGATTGCAGCTGTTGAACACTCGGATGTCCTTGACGCCGTATTTCATCATCGCAAGGCGCGTCAGTCCCAGACCGAAAGCGAAGCCCGAATACTTCTCGGGATCGATGCCGCCCGCCTTGAGAACGTTCGGGTGTATCATGCCGCAGGGGCAAAGCTCAAGCCAGCCGGAATCCTTGCAGGAGGAGCAGCCCTCGCCGCCGCAGATAAGGCACTGGATATCAAGCTCGAAGCCGGGCTCAACGAACGGGAAGAAGCCGGGGCGCAGGCGCACCGTGACATCCTTCTGGAAAACCTCGGAGAGCATCGTCTTCATGAAATAGATAAGGTTCGAAATTGATATGTCCTTGTCGACCATCATGCCTTCCATCTGGAAGAAAGTATTCTCGTGGCAGGCGTCGATCTTCTCGTTTCTGAAGCAGCGTCCGGGGAAGACGGCGCGAAGCGGAATACCTTTTTCAAGGTCGGCGGCGTATTTGCGAAGAATCGTGTTCTGCGCCGCTGAGGTGTGGGTCTTGAGCAGCTGGCCGTTGCTCAGGTAATATGTGTCCTGCATGTCGCGCGCGGGATGGTGCTTCGGAATGTTGAGCGCCTCGAAGCAGTTGTAGTCGTCTGTGACCTCGGAGTAGTCCTCAATGGAGAAGCCCATGTTGAGGAATATCTCGTCAACCTCGCGCTGAACGAGCGTTATCGGGCTGTAAGAGCCGGGGTTCGTGTCGCAGGGGAAAGACTCGTCGTAGACCTCGGCGCTTTCAATGAGGCGCTGTTCTTCAAGAGCCTTGAGCTCCTGGAGACGCTCCTGCATGGAGGTCTCGATGAATTGTTTTATCGTGTTTATCTTCTGACCTGCCTCTTTCTTCTGGTCGTTGGGCAGGGCGCGAAGCTCGCTCATGAGATTTGCGATGTGACCCTTTTTGCCGAGGAACTCTATCCTCAGCTCCTCAAGCTCAGAGACCTTGCCCGCCTCGGAGGATTTCTTTTTGAATAACTCTTTGAGCTTTTCGGCATTTTCGTTCATACTTCTCATCCTTTCAAAAAGCATAATTTACATCTTTTCTGCCGGCAGGGGGGGCAAAATAAAAAATCCTCCGTCCCACTGAGGGACGAAGGAAACTTCGCGGTACCACCCTGCATTCGCGCCCATAGGGCGCCTCAGCCTGTTCCGCTCGATGGCGGACAGCACCGTGTAACGGCGGTGAACCGTCTCAGCCTACAACATAAAGCTTCAGCCGAGCCGCTCCGGAGTGAACTTCGGCGTGCTCTGACACGGGATCATTCCAGCCAAGTGACCCCTCTCTGCGGTGTTCGCCGCGCGCCTACTCTCTCCATCTGTGCGTTGTTTTTATATCCTGCTTATCATAGCACATTATTTTTGTTCTTGCAAGTGCCGTGTGAAAAATTTTTATTTGTTGTCATATTCGTCAAGAAAGCTGTGCTTTATTCCGTCCTTTTTGTAGGCGAGAACCGTGTCAATATTTACATTCTCAACGCTGCTGAATATGCATTTCTCAACATCGGGATTGCTCTTTTTAAGCTCGCGTATCAGCTCTTTCGTCTCCCGACGCTTTGAGTGATTCTGACCGTCGTTGCAGGTCGTGCAGGTGTCGGTGAACTTGCAGGCGCACTGGATGAAGTGAAGCCCGTTGTAGTCGCGCCACGCTTTTATGTCATCTTCGCGCACGAGGTAGAGCGGGCGAATCAGCTCCATGCCGGGGTAGTTCGTGCTGTGGAGCTTGGGCATCATCGTCTGTATCTGCGCACCGTGGAGCATTCCCATGAGTATCGTCTCGATAACATCGTCGTAGTGGTGACCGAGAGCTATCTTGTTGCAGCCCAGCTCCTGCGCGAATTTATAAAGATATCCGCGCCGCATCCTCGCGCAGAGATAGCACGGCGATTTTTTTACATTGTAGACGGATTTGAATATGTCCGACTCGAATATGTTTATCGGGATGTTGAGCGCCCGCGCGTTGTCTTCGATTATCTTGCGGTTCTCGGGGTTATATCCGGGATCCATGACGAGATACTTGACGTCGAAATTCACTTTGCTGTATCTTTTAAGCTCCTGAAATAGCTTCGCCATGAGCATCGAGTCCTTGCCGCCGGATATGCATACCGCGACCCGGTCGCCCTCGTTGACGAGTTTATATATCTTGAGAGCCTTCGTGAACGGACTCATTATCGAAACGCGGAATTTCTTTCTTAGGCTCTGCTCGACCTTCTGACACAGTTCGCTGTCCTGTCGGTTCTGCATCTCATAGCGCATCCACGCGAGATAACCGCCCTCGAGGCTGTACGCCTCGTAGCCTTGCTCGCACAGCCTGTCCGCAATGTCTATGCTGAAAACTCCGTGCGCGCAGTAGATTATTATTTTTTTGTCCCTGTCTGCGGGTGGATTGTTCTCAAGCTCGTCGGCGGTTGTGTGCACCGAGCCGGGGATGAATCCATACGCCCTGTCAGTCTCGCTTCTTATGTCATAGACGGTGTATTCCCCGTCGTTGAGTTTCTTCAGCTGTTCTGCCGATATTTCCATTGCCCGCGCTCCAATGCTGCATTTTTGCCGTAAACGGCATTGCTATTATACCGCGAAACATGGCGGTTTGTCTATAATAAATAAAGGTGCAAAGTCCAATAAATGTCACGATGGAAAATAATGCTGCAAAAGCTGAATATCTTACGCCAAGTTAAAAGGACAGAGGTTTGAGTGTCAATAATAAATTGAAAAAAGGACTTGCTTTTGCAAGTCCTTTTTCATGTCTATGGGCTACAAAAAAGATAATTTCAGAATTTATGTGTAAAGATTCGAACTCTCACTTTAACACTTTGTATCTGTCAATATTTTCCTTATGATCTCTTCGTGCACCACGATCATAAGCTTCTATTCCAATTACGATCGCTGATACAAAAGCAATAATACCGAAAATGAAAATAAAACTGTTTATGCAGTTGCTATAAAACTTTAATATATTCACTTCACTCATGGTCACAAATCTATCCACAAACGATTGATTAAGTATAATAGATATCAAGCCAGAAATAACAAACGTTGCCATAGAAAGGAAAAGAATATAAACTTTTAGAATTATACTGTTTTGCTTTGATATAGCCTTGTTTCCTAAAAATCCAACAATTGCACTGGCAATGAGAGAAGCGGCAACGCCTATTAACAAATCCCATAACATAATCTCACCTCATTACTAAATCATTGATTCCCTTTTTTGAGATTACAGTCACGGCACAACATTTGGCAATTTTCTGGAGTTGTATGACCACCTTTAGACCAAGCTTTTATATGGTCGGCATGCATTTCCTCAAAATCAAATTCCTCTTCGCAAATTGCACACTTATGATTTTGCTTTTCGTAGGCGGCAAGGGCATCACGGCGATCGAAAGCACGAATGGAGAGCTTCTTTTCCTCTCCGGTCAGTAAATACTCGTAAATGCCGGATTTCTTCGTTACATCCTCGTCGCCCATCAGACGCTGAATCTCTAATTCAAGAGCTTTGGGATCAAGGTCGGTACGCTTGCCGTGTTCGTTATAATACAAGCCCCAAGGCAATCCCTTCATTTCTTTGCGCTTCTTCGGGAAAATGGCTTGTACCCAATCGATAACCGAACGGAAGTAATTCCAAAGTGTTACGGCACTGGGATCGTGCTGGTGCTCTGACATATAACCTTCGATGGTTTTACCCTCGGCACTTGCCGCCCACAGTATGGCCGTTTCCAGATACTCCTGACGAATGCTTGAACCCTTCAAATAATCGCCGGCGAGCGCATCTGCCGCACATCCTGTTTTGGAGAAGTATCTCTTGGCATCAGAAGTCCAAGAGCCTGCATACACCGCATTCCGCAATTCCTGATCGGTCAGTTGCTCTCCTGCAATGTTAATGATTCTAAACCAGTCAAGCTTTTCGCTGTCTGTTCCGTCGCATACATAAACGAACAAAGGATAGTCCAGTATCTTTTTCTTAACATCGGCAGGCAGGTTGTAAAAATACTTATCATCTACCGAGAAAGAGCCGTCAACATATTCGCAAAGCGATATGGTTCTCTGCTGTCCGTCAAGCACTTCGTATGTATCTTCACCGGTTTTGCACCAGTAGATAACGTTTAACGGTAAACCCTTTAATACTGTGCGGATAACCTCGTCTCTTTGTGCGTCTTTATAAACAAATTCACGCTGATATTTAGGTCTGATATCCAATCTTTCATCATAACCCACGACACCTTCTTCTGCATCATTGAAATATCCTTCGCAGACTTCGCCAACAGTTACTTTTCTTTCCGCTATATTCATTTTTTTACCTCCTCAGGGTGCTTGTTTTGAATCAATACTCTTGCATAAGGTACAACGCCTTTCCCATCTTTGACATAATAGAGTGTGCCATCACGGGATGCAGGAGTTTTGTATTTTCGATCATAGTCACCAACGCCAATAGATTTACCAAGATCGGTTATACCAAGGCCTATGATTTTGAATTGATCAGGGCAATATTTATCCATAAATGTAATAGGTACGCCCATTATCCCTGCGTAATCACAGGGAATATCGGCAGTTTTTGATACTTCTATTGCATCAAAGTTTTCATATTTGGGATACTCTTCGGGAGTGTACTTTCTTACTAAGATTAATTCATCATGCCGAAGTTTCATATCAAGATTGGTGTACCATCTTACACCCTTAACTCGAATAAAACGGCGACCATCTTCGTCAACACCGCATCCCGAAGCTTTCATAGGATAATCATCAGGCACATAAAAAGCCCTATCTCCCGAATGAATACTTGCACCAATCCACATTTTATCATCTTTCAACAAGGGAAATATTTCTTTATAAGCAATCGCATTGACATTTCCAATGATAATAAACTGTTTGTTATTATCGATAAGAGTATTTACATATTCCCTGAACAATGAAAACGGAGGATTAGTGACAACAATATCAGCTTCACGCAAAAGCTCTAAACATTCTTCAGATCTAAAATCGCCATCACCCATTAATTCGGCAAGTTCGTTTTCGCCGGCTTTAAACAGTTCGGCTACATCAAACATATCAACTCCACCATCGCCAGTTTTATCATAAACCTTTGTAACAATAGCTTTGTAAGGCTTATTGGCATTCTCTTCTGTTGCGCCGACAACATCAAACAATGATAATTGTTGATTCGCAATAGGAGAACCGGCATAGCACGTTGCAATTAGTTTCTTCAATCCAAGACGATTGAAATTCAATACAAAATATTTAAAGAAGTTGCTTTCAAAAGGGTCATCACAATTGCAAAGAATTGTTTTATCCTTAAAATGCTTTCTGTAATACCGCATCTCTTTCTCTATATCGGTAAGCTGAGTATAAAACTCATCCTTTTTATCCAATTTAGCGGCTGCTAAATCTCTTTTGTTTTCAGCCATTTTTTATCCTCCAATGTCCTATATGGATTAACGATGTCTCGTGTCCAAAAAACTTCGCGTTGTTTTTTGGTTTATCATTCTTTGTGTTGCTGGTTGTTTAATAATCTCATCTGACAATTTATCAGCTAACTTTTCTACAACAGAATTCCCAAATTTCTGAGATTCAAGTTCCTGATTATGCTTGTGCTCAAGTTCAAGCATTTCAATCTTGTGTTCATACTCTTGAGAAATTTCTTTAATTCGACTCTCGTGTGATAGTTCAAGTAACTGAATCTCTTTCTTGTATTTCTTAGCTTGTGCAATTCCTGTTATTAACGCAACAACAATAGGAACAACAATATTGCTTACTATAAGAATTATTGTTTCGGTCTGCATGCCGTACCTCCAAATTCTAATTACTTATCAGCCGCAACGCCGGATTTCATCCAGGCATCGACTTCGCTGACTTTGAATTTCCACAGTCTGCCGATCTTAGCGGCGGGCATATTGCGGCGTTCAATCCAGTCGAGAACTGTATCACGGCTAACGCCTAAATATTCCATAATCTCTTTCATTGAATACCAGCGTTCAAGGTTGTTATCCATGGTGAAACCCTCCATTTTCACAAAAATACAATTTTACACTATCTAGCATAACACAGTTCTCGGAATTTTTCAAGGTTTAATATGGGTTTATTCGGGGTTGTTTCGAAAAAGTCGTAAATTGTATGGTAAAAGAAAAAGAGCATAGTTTGTTCTATGCTCCTTAAATTTGGCGATGTTACGAGAGTTCAAGTCTGTTCTGTGAAAAATATCTTTTTTGTACGGCAAAATGGACAACTAAAATTTTTCCCATAAAAACAGAAAAAGCCCTGATAAAATCAGAGTTTTTCTGTGGCTATATCTTTTTTGTAGCCCTGTGATGGTCGGAGTGACGGGATTCGAACCCATGGCCTCTTGGTCCCGAACCAAGCGCGATACCAAACTTCGCCACACCCCGAAGTGCTTTAAGAATTATATACTATTGTCGCGAAAATTGCAAGAGCTTTTTTAAATAAATTCGTGTGTTGCGCAAATTTATTCCGCGCCTGCGAAGCAGGGGAGCCGGATTGCCGGCTCCCTTTTGGTATCAGTCTCTGTGTTTTTCTTCGAGCGCTCTTTTGGTTTCGTCCCATTTCTCTCCGGCGAGGGGATAGAACTTCAGGCTTACCGCGCAGATTATGAGCAGCGCGGCGGGCACCGCCATCCATGCGACGAGCACGCCCTGCTTTGCCCATTCGCTCTGCATTCCGGAGGCGAGGGTCGTGTCGTAGCCGAATGCCTTGGCTATGAGCAGAAACGCGGAGTTCGCGAAGCTTATTGCGGGCTTTGTTATCAGGCTGTTGACTCCCGCGTACATGCCCTCGTGGCGCAGCCCGGTGATGCTTTCATCGTAGTCGATAACATCGCCGTTCATCAGCGGAACAAGGTACATTCCGCCCGCAAATCCCATGCCTGCGGTGAAGAATCCGAGGATGGCAATGACGCTTATCTTGCCGAATATCGCCATCGCCGCAGAGCCGCAGGCGAATATCACGCACATGATGAATACGCATTTCTTGACGCCCCATGTCCTGACTTTAGTCGCCCATAGTATGACCCCGAGCACCGCGCCGAGCCCCAATGCTCCGTAGGCTACCGGCATCGGCAGGTCGAATTCGTCAAAGTAGTATATGACGCCCTGCATGAGTATCGTCTGAATGAATACTACAGTAAACGAGAGCACCTCGAAAACGACGAACGAGCGGTTCTTGAAGCAGTCTATGACTGCCTTGAAAATGTTTTCGTTCTTGTCGCTCTCGGTCGTGACTTTCTCTTTGTAGAAGAAAGTAGATGTGAATATGATAACGAACGCGAGGATTCCTATGCCCGCCATTATCAGCTGAAACTTTGTCGGGTCGCTTCCGACCTCCGGCTTTATCAGCGGGAAAACAACGAGCGGAACCGCCATCGCGATGAGCGTGAAGAATATCTTCCACAGGAAGATGCCGCTGCGCGCCTTGTTCGATACCGCCATGGTGTAGGGCATGACGTAGATGGATGTCGCGATTGCCGTGTAGAGCGTGTCAAACAGGAACAGCGTTGCGAGCATCTGAATGAACAGAGCCGTCTGCGAACTGCCGAGCGGCCATCTGACCCATGTCAGCACGAAAATCAGCGAATAGAAGAACGCGCCGTATCTTATATACGGTATTCTGCGCCCGAGCTTCGACTTCGTGTGGTCGGAGATATAGCCGAACAGCGGGTCGTTCAATGCGTTCCATATGGCGAATATCATCCATACCGTGCTCGCGCGTCCCTCGGAAAGACCGAGGAATTTCGTGAAGAAATATGTCATTCCTCCGCCTGTCAGCAGGCTGTTTATCGTTGTGCAAAGGCAGTCCGCCGAGCAAAGCCAGAATTTGCTTGACGCGGAGACTCTTTCTTCGGTACCTGCGGTGTTTTTATTTTTCATGTTTTCGTCCTCATTTCCTGAACACTCTGTCCGTGCGGTAGATTATCCCGTCCGGTCTGTTCGGATATTGTGTTATCTTCGGCAGCTTTGAGTTGCCGCGGCTTTTTGCCATGATTTCCTTGCCCCAGGTTATGACCTGAGCTATATATTCGCGCTCCAGCTGCGGAACTCTGTGACCCCAGAAGATTCTGTAATCTTCGCTCATGTCATATAGCCACTGCGCGCTTGGGAGCCACTCTTCAATGCTCGTGACTCCGGGCAGCTGCATCCACAGCGCGTCGCAGACATTGTCGCCGCTGAATATGATTTTGTCCTGCTCGTCGATAAATGCGACGCTGCCGTGAGAATGTCCGGGCGTGTGCCTGACGCGAACAGTCTTTCCGCCGAGGTCGAAGATATGCCCGTCGTCCATGGGGATTATCTTTGTTTTGTATTTGCCGGGTTTTACATCGCCCATTTTGAACCCGTGCGATTTTACGGGCGCGTTTGCTGCGAGGAATACTTTGCGAAACAGCAGGGACATCTGCGCTTTGTTGAGCATCTCACAGTCAGCGCGGTGAATGTATATCTCTTCAAACTGACCCGCGCCGCCGATGTGGTCGCCGTGTCCGTGCGTCGCGGCGAGGGTTATCGGCAGATCTGTGAGCTTTTCGGCTGCGCCTCTTATGTCGCAAAAGCCGGTGCCGCAGTCTATCAGCAGAGCCTTTTCGCTGCCGACGACAAGATAACAGTTCGTGCCGTCAAACTCGTTGAGCAGATAAACATTTTCGGCTAGCTTTGTTACCGGAAGATCACTTCTCATTTTCCGCCCTCCGCTTTCTTTTCGCTTATACGCCTGTCGTGGTATTTCTTTGCCGGGATGAGCGGGATTATCGTCAGCAGCACGAGAGCCGCGCCGACGAGCAGAAGCGTGTAGGTCGGCAGATATGCCGTCAGCCCGTTTTCGTCAACGAACTCGCCGCTCTTTTTGATTATCGGGTTTGCAATCAGCGGAGCTACGACCATCGGGATGAGCACGAAGAAGAGAATACGGATTCCCTCAAACTGACCTCTCGCGTCCTCGGGATAGAGCTGCTTGCCCCAGACCGTGCTGCTCTGCAGGAACAGCACATAGCCCATGCCGAGCAGGAGAACGCCGATGAGAAGCATCGGGTTCCAAATCGAGTTTGTGTTGACATTCTCGGGTCTTACAAACAGTCCGAGCAGACCGACTCCGATGCTGTTGAGAACAGTTGAAATAAAGCAGAGCAGGGGAGCCTTGTTATTGTTGAGCAGCTTCGTGCAGGGGATAGTGAACAGCATCGCGAGCACGAGCGCAACGCCCTCGATATATCCCATCATGTCGGCGGAGAAGCCGAGATAATATATCATGTAGTTGCCGATATGGGCGAAATACATGTTGAACGCTATGAAATAGACGGAGAGCGAGAGATTGACCCAGGCGAGCTCCTTGTTCTTTATGTAGTTCTTGAAGTTGAGTATGCTGAAGAACTGCTTGGCGAATGTGCCGCGCTTGCTGGGCTTTAATTCCGGGCTGTCCTTCATCGCGAACAGGCAGTATATGCCGAAGAGTATAACCGCAACGCCCATGACTAAGAAAAGGCGCATGTAGTTGTCGTTGCTGCCGACGAGCATTCCGCCCGCTACAGTGCCGACTATCGTGCCGATGACCGGCTGAGTGGCAAGAGCCGCGCCTATCTGCCCCTTGTTGCTGTCTTTCATGTGGTCGTTGACCCATGCGTTGAAGCCGATATCATTTCCCATCGAGCCGAAGAAGCTCATTATCGCGTCCGCCGCGACGACTGCAACGCCGACTGCCATGAGCACGGACGAAGTCTCCGTGCTGCCGCGCACGAGATACTGCGTCAGACCGAATACAATGGTGAATATGCCCCAGAGAATGTAGCCGACCGAAGCCATCACCTTGCGCTTGCCTATCCTGTCGGAGATGCAGCCAAAGAGGAAGGTGGATATGGTCGTTGCCGTTGCCGAAACGCCGACCATCCATGAGATTATTGTCGGATCCTTTGCAATCTTTGCGTAGACAAATGTGTTGAACCACTGGTTTTCCATGTTCCAGCATATCTGTCCGGCGATTCCGAGACCCCATACGAGAATCCAGAACCTTGCGTTTGAAAGTCCGTTTTTGCTTTTCATTATCTTTCACCGCCTCAAAAGATTTCTGTCAGTTTTATATTAAACTTGCACCGCCCAAAAGTCAATAAAACTATATGCAGAATTGCTGAAAAGTTTATAAATATATTTATTATTTTGTACATGATATAAAAACACGGCCTGAAAATATCAGACCGTGCTTTTATTTAAAATATTTTATTTTTTCGCTTTGAATCGGCGGCCTTTGGCGTTGAGCGATTTCATCGCTTCGATGAAGCCCTCGCGGGTCACGCCTGCGGGCATGTGCGCCCATTCTGTTGTTTGAACGAATTTGTCCGCCATCTTTTCGAATTCGCTCTCGTCTATCTCAACATCGTCGAAGCAGACGGGGAGACCTATCGAGCTGTTGAACTCCATTATGCGCTCGACCTCGCTGTCGTCTTTCTCGAACTCGAGCAGGCAGAGCACGCCGAGCGAAACGACTTCGCCATGCAGGTGGTGATGTCCGTGCTCGGTTACAGTCGAGCCGTAGTAGACGCAGTGGGCGAGGGTGGAGTTGTAATAGTAGCTGTCAACCGTGCTCATCATGTTCGAGACGATGCCGGTCGATATAATAATGTCGAGCGTCACCTGGTCGAGCGCGAACGACGCTTTCTTTTCTCTTATGGATTCCAGAGCCTCTGCGCCGTATTCTATCAGCGGGTCGGTGCATATCCTGCTTATCTGCTTGCCCATGAGCGGCGTGTGCGAGAGCGTGTCGTCCTTTGAGGAGAACACAGCTTCGTATTCCTTGCTCAGCGCGTCGCCGATGCCCGCCCACAGCAGCTGCTCCGGCGAATCCGCGATAACTGCGGAGTTTATAAAGCAGTGGTTTGCAAGCTTCGGATAATAATATTCCCTGAACGAGCCGTCGGGGTTGTATATGACCGAGATGGCAGTCACTGATGCGCAGTTTGAAGCGACGGTCGGGAATGTGAACAGCGGCTTGTCAAGCTTGTCTGCAACATATTTGCCCGTGTCGCATGCGCGCCCGCCACCGACTGCGAATATCATGTCGGCGTCTCTGACAGTCGGATTCGCTATCAGCGCGTCGCCGTTTTCGTATGTCGAATCACCGCCGTATTCGATAAAATCGAGCAGCTTTACATCGCTCCCGGCAACGCCGTCGATCATGGCTTTTTTAGCCTTAGCCATTGCGGTCTTTCCGCCGATGACTGCGGCGGTCTTGCCGAAGAACCGCGTGACATGCGGTATTTCTTTGTAGCAGTCGGGACCTATCGAATAGCTCGGCAGGTATAGGTTGTAGTTGATGTTGTAGTCAGACATTTTTATCACTATCCTTTTTCAGTGTTCCGTGTTATATTTTTCAAGCTCCGTTATGGCGTCAACAATCATGTCCTCAGTTACTTCATAGGGATATTTGCGAACATCGATGCCCTTGAGCGCTTTCTCGGCAACGGTTCTGACATCGTCGGGAGTTGCGTGAATGTCGCTGAGCTTTGTCGGCAGACCCATGGAGCGGTTGAAATTGAATACTTTTTCTCGCTCTTCGTACTGCTTGTCAACCGTCAGCAGAACAAGTATTCCGTAGGAGACGACCTCGCCGTGCAGATGATGGTTCTCTTCGGTGCTCTTGAGAACGGTGAAGCCGTTGTAGACCGCGTGAGCAAGACCGGTCGTGTAATCGACCTGAACGAAGTTCGAGACAAGTCCTGTTGAGACGATTATTCCGAGGATAACTTCGGTCAGCTCGTCAGTTACTTTGTGAGCGCGGCAGTCCGCAAGAGCTTTTTCGCCCCAGCGGAGCATCGGCACTGCGCACATTGAACTCAGCGCAATGCCCATGGCGTCCGAGTGAGCGGGAATATCTCCGCGCGAAGATACCGTGCACTCATAGTGCTTCGCCATCGTGTCGCCGATGCCTGCCCAGAGATATTTGTCCGGCGCGTCGGCGATTATCTGAGTGTCTATAAAAATGTGCTTGGGCGGGATCTTCGAGAATGAATATTCGCGCAGGCTTCCGTCCGGATGATAGAGTATGCCGAGGCTCGTGCAGGATGCGCAGGTCGAGGCGATGGTCGGGAATGTGAAGAACGGTCTGTCCGTCGAGTGGGAGAGTACCTTGCAGGTGTCGATAGCCTTGCCGCCGCCGACTGCGAAAATCATGTCCGCGTCCGCAACTTTTGGCTTGAGCATCTCAATATTCTCGACCGATGCCTCGCCGCCGTACCAGAACGGACCGATAATTTCAATTCCGGCTTCCTTTGCCGATGCTATTATTTTATCCTGCGCCGCGGCGAGTGCGTGCTTGCCGCCGATTATCGCCGCCTTTTTGCCGTATGCCGGGCAGATTTCTTTTATATCCTCATATGCGTCCGTGCCTACCGAATATCCGGGAAAAAGTGTTCTCTTCATATTATATCATCCTTTCCGAAAAAGTGAAGTCCTGTTATTTGCACTCGGGGTGCTCTTTGATGTATTTTCTGTTCTTGTATACACCGACCGTCAGGAACGGTACAACAACTATGGCGATGGCGAGATATCCGCAGTAGCCGTAGCCATATTTGATAATATTTGTAAGACCGACGAGCGAAATGGTCATCGACAGTATAATAATAAACGCCGAAACAACTGCGCTGCGCACTCTCTGCGACTTGATCTTCTTGAATACTTTGTGGTTCTCAAAGCGGGCGACGAAGCCGAAAGTTGTTGTGACGCCTGTCGAAATGAGGCACAGGAGCAGGCAGATACCGTAGATAACCGTCAGCCACTTCATGCCCATCTCAGTGCATACAGTCAGCGTCGGAATTGTCGAGCCGCCTTCAACCGAGCTGTAGTAGCCTTTCCATGACATCAGCATGAATACCGAGAGAACAAGCGCAACGGAGTTCATGACGAATGAGATCCACATAGACTTCGAGCAGTTCTTTTTGCCCTTGAGCGGAGTGCCGCAGGCTATCATCGTCGGCAGGGTGACGCACTGGAATCCGGCATATGTGAAAGCATTGAGAATGGCCTTGGGTATATTCTTGAATCCGACCGCGCTGAAATCTGCGCTCATGACCGTGAACAGTGTCTTGCTCTTGAAAATGCCGATGGTGTAAATAGTTATCGCGGTCACAAGAATAGCTATGCCCATATAGGTCGAAACTTTTCTGACAAGGTCTGCGCCGAATATCGTCAGTAGCAGAACGAGCGCGCCGACAATAACAATGCCGATATAGTAGTTGAGCCCGAAATACTGATTAAGTGCGGATGCCGCGCCGGATATAGCGGCGGCGACTGCCATGAGCACCATTATATAAAAGAAAACTTCAAACAGAACATAGCATTTGTCGAGCGGGTGATAGAGCGTTTCAAAAAGCTCTTTGTGGCTCTTGAGTCCGCGCGAGTTGTACATGATCATCGCCTCGCGCATTGTGAGCGTCAGCAGAAGCATTGCTATCACTGCCGATATCGGACCGAGCCAGCCGAGCCCGACATAGTATGTGTTTGCCTGGTTACCGGTTGCGAAGCCACCGCCGGCGTGCGCCGAAAACAGAACCGAACCGACGGAGAATGCAAGGGCGAACGAGCCCTTCGCTGCGATGTTCTTTGCGGATGTTTTTTCTTTCATCTTTTGCATCACCTTTCGTGAGTGAGATTTTCAGGCAAGCAAAAAGCCCTTTCGTCTCCTATGCTTGCCACATAAGAGACGAAAGGGTAAAACCTTCCGCGGTACCACTCTTATTCATTCCTCCGGGGAATGCACTTAGGGGATACTGACATATCCCTGCTTTTTAACGGCAGCGTCCCGTCCGCACCTATTTTCCGAAAGGCTTTTCAGCGCAGCCGCTCAACGGTGAGTTCGTCGCTGAATCTCCTTGATGCCTCGCAGCTCCCGGCACTTCTCTGAAAGGGTATCAACGCTTACTATTCCGTGTCATCGCGTTTATGTTTCGTATTTTAGTCCCGAAATCACGGATTGTCAAGTAGAAAAACGCAGGACTAAAACAGTATGTTTTTGTGCATTTTTGAACCACAGTTTATCAAAAACTGTTGCGCTTCGAGCCACATATTTGCTTGACATTGATATATAAAAGTATTATACTGAAATCAGATGTTATGTAACTTGTGTTATATAACATATTGAAGCAAAAGGGGGATACTGTTATGCCGCCAAAACCGAAATTTTCAAGAGAAGATATAATAAACGCCGCGTTTGATATAGTGCAGAAGAGCGGTACCGATGCCATGACCGCGCGCGAGGTCGGAAAATATCTCGGCACTTCGTCAACGCCGATTTTTACCGCGTTCAATGATATGAGCGAGCTGCGCGCCGCTGTGTGCGACAAGGCGAGAAAGGTGTTCGACGAATACATGGCTGTGGCGGAGGACTTCTCGCCCGCATATAAAAAGCGCGGAATGCAGTGGGTGAAATTCGCCCGCGAAAACCCGATGCTTTTTCAGCTGCTATTCATGAGCGGCAGCGAGACCGAGACCGACTTCAACTCCGCTGTTGAGATAATGCCGTTCGGCAAGGAAAATGATATTGCCATTATAACCCGCGACTATAACGCAACACCCGAGCAGGCGGAGCATCTTTTCAGCCAGATGTGGACATATACCTACGGACTCTGCGTGCTCTGCGCGCGCAAGGTGTGCAACTTCACCGAGGATGAGATAACTAAAAGACTCGGTGAGATTTTTGCCGGCATGATCTATGTTCTCAAAAGCAATCTCGGAAAAACCACTGCCGTCAACCCCGCTCAAAAGGACTCGCAGAGCGGCATTGAAAACAAGAGCAAAAATCCCGATCTCTCCGAAAGCGAGATGGACGAAATATATCGTGACGACCGATGAGGTGAATTTATGCAGAAAACTTTGACCCGCAGCGGACTCGATTCAAATATGCTCAAGCTTATCGCAATAGCGGCCATGACGGCGGATCATATCGCGTGGCTTCTGTTCCCGGGCTATCCGACAGACCCTCTGCCGATAATTTTGCATATCATAGGCAGGCTTACCTGCCCGATAATGTGCTTTTTCATTGCCGAGGGCTATCACTATACGCGCGATATTAAGAAATATACGGCGCGCCTGTTTGTGTTTGCGGTGATATCGCATTTTGCTTATATATTCGCTTCAAACGATTTTGCAGACTGGCACTCGTTTATTCCGTTTTATTATGGGAATATCCTCAACCAGACGAGCGTCATATGGTCGCTCGCATGGGGACTCGTCCTGTTGCGAATAGCAGACAACAGCAAAATTAAAATGCCTGCAAAGGTGATTTTAACTTTACTTATCTGCGCCGTCGCGCTGCCCGCCGATTGGAGCTGTATAGCGTCGCTGAGCGTGCTGTCTATAGGCACGAACAGGGGAGAGCCGAAAAAGCAGATTGCCTGGTCTATGCTCTGGGCTGCAGTCTATGCAGTTGTATATTTCTTCGCTATCGACAAAATATACGGGCTGATACAGCTCTGCGTCGCGCTCGCGATACCTCTGCTCTTTTTATATAACGGAAAGCGCGGACGAAACCCAAAAATCAACAGATTCATGAAATGGCTGTTCTATGCATATTATCCTCTTCACCTTTTGGTAATAGGTCTTATCAGAGAATTTGTGCGCTGACAGCCGGCAAGAAGGTCTTTTATAATGAAAAAGAAGAAGGCCGCGCCTCATTCGAGATTCAACACGGCGCGGAAGATATCAATATTCTGGACGCTCTTTATCGGCATCGGCGCCGTCGGCGGAGCTGTCACTATGCTCGTTGACCCGAGAGGCGGGCTTATGGGAATGGACGCAATGCTGCCCTATTTCAAGAAACTGCCGTTTGCGGATGCGTTTTTCACCGATTTTGTATTCTCGGGAATAGCCCTGCTCATAGTCAACGGCATCACCAATCTTGTGGCCGCGGCTTTGCTGTTCGCGAAGAAAAAATCCGGCGCAGTTTGTTCAATGATATTCGGAATAACTCTGATGCTTTGGATATGCATTCAGTTTTATATGTTTCCGTTCAATTTCATGTCCATCTTGTATTTTATCTTCGGTTTCCTGCAGGCGGCAACTGGATACGCCGCAGTAATATTCTATAAGCAGGAGCATTTTGAAATAAACGAAGAAAGCTATAAAAATATCGGTTCCGACCCGTCGCGCCTCGTCGTATTCTTTTCCCGCATGGGATATGTCAGAAAAAAAGCGCTTGAAGAAGCCGACCGCACGGGAGCCGCAGTCTATGAAATAAAATCGACCGAGATGACCGAGGGCACTCTCGGCTTCTGGTGGTGCGGCAGATTCGGAATGCACCGCTGGGAGATGCCGATAAAGCCCGTTGATGTTGATCTCTCGGCGTTTGACCATGTGACCGTCTGCTCGCCGATATGGGTGTTCAATCTTGCCGCTCCCGTCCGGGCGTTCTTCCATGCGGCAAGCGGAAAGATAAAAAAAGTAGATTACATATTGGTTCACCACACCAACGGAAGATACGAAAACGCCGCCGATGAGATGGACAGCCTGCTCGGCATAAAAAGAACAAGCCTGCGCAGCTTCTCATGCAAGACGGGCAAATATAAGGAGATAAAATGAAAACGCAAAAATTCATGCTCGACGATATTCCGGCTATACTTTGGGGCAAGGATTCAAATAGAGTCTATGTCCATGTCCACGGCAAGATGAGCCGCAAGGAATATGCCGAAAGCTTCGCCGCAATAGCCGAAACAAAGGGTTATCAGACGCTGAGCTTTGACCTGCCCGAACACGGCGAGCGCACTGACTCGAAGAGATGCGATGTATGGGACGGCGTATCCGATCTCAGGACTATATCCGACTACGCACTCGCAAATTGGGAGCGGGTCAGACTCTGTGCGTGCAGTATCGGCGCATATTTTTCGCTCAACGCCTATAACGCAATGCCGTTTGAAAAGGCGCTGTTTCAGTCGCCGATAGTAGATATGGAGCGGCTCGTTAAAAATATGATGCTCTGGTCGGGCGTTACGGAAGCCGAACTCGAAAGCAAAAAGGAGATTCCCTCGCCCGTTGATACTCTGCGCTGGGACTACTATCAATATATAATTTCCCATCCAATAACGCAGTGGAACATCCCGACCGCCATACTCTACGGCGGAAAGGACAATCTTCAGCCCGAAGAATCCGTCCGCGCATTTGCTGAAAAGTTCGGCTGTTCGCTGACAGTTTCCGAAAACAGCGAGCATCCGTTTATGGCTCAGTCCGATGCCCTGATAGTTGAAAACTGGCTTTGCCGGAATATATAAATAAAAGGAAAAGAGGAAAACAAAATGCAAAATTTGATAAAAGTTCAGAAAGCCTGTCGCGTGTTCAAAGTGCTCGTCACGATTGCCATGGTGGTTTGCTTTATCGCGGCTGCCGCAACAATCTCAGCCTTCGTTTCAATGTACGCATTCAACAGCAATGTTATATTCCAAATGGTAGCCGAAGAGCTGCCGGATGTGTCAAGAGAAGAGACGCTTGCGGGCATTCTCTCGATGTTCTTTGAAGCTTTGGCAGATGCGATTCTTCTCGTCATAGCCCGCAGTTATCTGGTATTTGAACTCCGCGAGAAAACTCCGTTCACCGCCAAGGGTGCCGATAAAATGAGAAGTCTCGGTATAATCTGCATTGTTATACCCGTAGTTGCGTCCATACTTTCCGCCGCAGTTTATACATATTACGGATTTGAATCGTCTTCGTATGAGACGGAAAACACGGGTATAATTATCGGCATTGTGCTGATAGTCCTGTCGTTCGTCCTGCGTTACGGCGCGGATCTCGAGCAGTATGTCAGAAGTATAAGCGCTCCCGCGGCACCTCAACCCGCCGCGCCCAAGCCCGCAGAGCCCGAGCCCGAAGAACAGGAGCCGAATACATGGAATGCAGAATAAGAGAGTGTGAGCGACGCAGATGATCTCGCCGCCGCACTCTCAAATAAAAATGTGCTCGATAATCTCAGCATACTCAGTGCTGATAAAATAATAATTTCGAAGGTAATATAATGCCTAAAGCCAAAAACGAAAGATTCGAAAATGTCTATTCACAGGGTTCTTTATCAACCATGGAAATCTGGGTCGATAAAGAGAACGGAGTGAATTATCTGTTCCGCACCGAGGGTTATTCAGGCGGCATGACGCCTCTGCTCGACAGAGACGGAAAACCCGTAATTTCTCCGATTGAGAGATAACTATTGTATAAAGAACACGGTACGGAAATCCGCACCGTGTTATTTTATATCTTCGCCGAAACTTTTATGTAAATAAATCTGACTGTCACAAACGCCGTGTATCCGATTATTGCGGCGGCTGTTCAAGAAAAATATCGGCGAGCCGGCTGTGGCAATCATGCGAATTTGTAAATTATTTTTAAATAATATGAATAAGCGGAGCATTGCATACCAAAAAGGTGTATAATATATCCGCAGGCGGGAGTCGGAGACTCCGGCTATCTTGAAACAAAGGAGCTGTGTAAAAATGAAACTTGTGTTGCTTCGCCACGGAGAAAGCGAATGGAATCTCGAAAACCGCTTCACGGGCTGGACGGATGTCGACCTCTCCGACAACGGCAGAAAAGAGGCGCTGTCCGCGGGAAAAGCCCTGCTCGACGGCGGATACGATTTCGACATTTGCTATACGTCTTATCTCAAACGCGCCATCCATACTCTCGACGCAGTGCTTGATGTCATGGACAGGGCATGGCTTCCCGTTATAAAATCATATAAGCTCAACGAGCGCCATTACGGCGCGCTTCAGGGGCTGAACAAATCCGAGACCGCCGAGAAGTTCGGCGAGGAGCAGGTTCTCGTCTGGCGCCGTTCGTTCGATGTGCGCCCGCCCGTGCTCGAGCCCTCCGATGAGCGCAACCCCGCCAATCAGGCTCAGTACAGAGACGAAGATAAGTCAGAACTTCCGCTCGGCGAGAGCCTCAAAGACACGATTGCAAGAACCGTTCCGTATTTTGAAAACGAGATCGCGCCGAAAATGCGCGAAGGCAAGCGCGTTATTATCGCGGCGCACGGCAATTCGCTGCGTGCGCTCGTCATGCATTTTGAAAAGCTGACCCCGGACGAGATAATGAAAGTCAATCTCCCGACCGGCGTTCCGCTTGTCTATGAGTTCGACGACAACTTCAATGTAATATCCAAGCAGTATCTCGGCGATCCCGAAGTTATAGCCGCAAAAATAAACAAAGTCGCGGCACAGGGTAAAAAACACTGAGAGTGTGTCACAAATAACCGTACCTCCCGGGCTTTGAACCGGGAGGTATTGCTATGCCGTGGTTTTGCATAAAAATCTCTGCTTGCATGAATCGTTTTTGATCGTTTCACAGATAGTAAAAATTTTTGAAAAAAAGTGTTGACTTTAACGTAGTAACGTGATATCATACAATCACACTAAACAACACGGAGGAACACACCATGAAAAAAAGAATTGTTGCACTTGTACTCGCAGTCCTGACCCTCGTGCTTGCACTCGGTTTTGCGGGCTGCAAGAAGAACGATAAGACCGATTGGGACTACATCGCAGATAAGGGCGAGCTGGTCATCGGAATTACTTACTTCAGACCCATGAACTACATGGAGAACGGCGAGCTTGTCGGCTTCGAGACCGAGTTTGCCAAGGCTGTTTGCGAGAAGCTCGGCGTGACCGCAAAGTTTCAGGAGATCGACTGGGATTCGAAAGTCACCGAACTCAACTCCAAGACTATCGACTGCATCTGGAACGGCATGACCGCAACAGATGAGCTCAAGAATCAGATCAACTTCTCCAGCGCTTACATGAACAACTCCCAGGTCGCCGTTATCCGCAAGGCTGACGCCGCAAAGTATAAGGATCTCGCTTCGATGAGCGGCGCTAAGGTTGTCGCAGAAGCAGGCTCCGCAGGCGAGATAGCCGTCAAGGCGGACGCAGGACTCAGCAAGAGCTACCTTCCCGTCAAGGATCAGGGCACCTCGCTCATGGAAGTCAAGAGCAAGACCGCCGATATCGCGATAATCGATGCTGTTACCGCAGCGGGCAGCATCGGCGAGGGAACCGACTATGACGATCTTATGATAGTCGATGTCATCTCGAGCGCAGATTCTGAAGTCTATGCGGTTGGTATCCGCAAGAGCGACACCGAGCTCACCGCGAAGATCAACGCCGCTATCAAGGAGCTCTACGATGACGGTACTCTTGCAAAGCTTGCCGAAAAGTATAACCTCTCCGGCAGAGTCATCGCTCAGTAAAGCAACAAACTAAATATCACGCAGGTCCTGCCGACTTTCTGCGGCGGGGCTTGCGCTGTGCTCAAAAATGGTTTAATATATATCGAAGTCAGATAACCTCAAAGGAAGAAGGATACATAAATGGATTTTCTCAGCGTCAACGCTCAGCTGCTCGGGGGCTTTAAATATACGCTGTTGATATTTTTTATAACCCTCGTTGCGGCCATACCGCTCGGCCTGCCGATAGCTCTCGGTTCGATGAGCCGTTTCAAGCCCCTGCGCTGGATCAGTCGCGCTTTTGTGTGGGTAATCCGCGGAACGCCGCTGATGCTCCAGATTATGGTCGTCTTTTATGTTCCCGGTCTTGTGTTCGGCACGCCGTTCAGATCGCGCATAATCGCCGTTATCATAGCGTTCATAATCAACTATGCGGCGTATTTTTCGGAGATATACCGCGGCGGCATAGAGAGTATCCCGGTCGGTCAGTATGAGGCGGGTCAGGTGCTCGGACTCACGAAGACCCAGACCTTCTTCAAAGTAGTGCTGTTCCAGGTCGTCAAGCGCATCATGGCGCCGATGAGCAACGAGGTAATTACGCTCGTCAAGGATACTTCACTCGCGAATGTTATCGCAGTCGGCGAGCTTATTATGTCGGCTCAGAATATCGTTAAAGTCTACGCCATAATCTGGCCGCTGTTCTATACCGCGATATTCTACCTCATCTTCTGCGGAGTTCTCACTCTGCTCTTCAACGCGCTCGAAAAGAAACTTAACTATTACAGAGGTTGATCATGGCTATACTTGAAGTTAAAGATCTCAAAAAATCCTTCGGCGATGCCGAGGTTCTCAAAGGCATAAGCTTCTCGCTTGAAGAGAAGAATGTCCTCGCTATAATCGGTTCATCGGGCAGCGGAAAAACAACTCTGCTGCGCTGCATCAATATGCTCGAAACTGCGGACAGCGGCTCGATAACCGTTGACGGCGGCGTTGTTTTTGACGGCAGCAATACCGATAAGCTCTCCGCTCAGCAGCAGCGCGAGAATCAGCTCAAGATAGGACTCGTGTTCCAGTCCTTCAATCTGTTCCCGCAGTATACGGCGCTTGAAAATGTCACTCTCGCCGCAAAAATCCATGCAAAGAGCCGCCCGGATTTCAAGAAGAACCGCAAGGCTATCTTCGCCGAGATAGATGAAAACGGCAAGGCTCTGCTGTGCAAAGTCGGACTCGGCGAGAAGATGAACAACTATCCCTGCGAGCTTTCCGGCGGCCAGCAGCAGCGCGTGTCGATAGCCCGCGCAATGGCTCTCAAGCCGAAGATTCTGTTCTTCGACGAGCCGACGAGCGCTCTCGACCCCGAACTCACCGGAGAGATTCTCAAGGTCATAAAAGACCTTGCCGCTGAAAAGATGACGATGGTTATCGTCACGCATGAAATGAGCTTCGCACGCGAGGCGGCGGACAGGATAATCTTCATGGATAACGGAGTTATCGAAGAAGAGGGAACTCCCGAAGAGGTGTTCGACAATCCCAAATCCGAGCGCACCCGTGAATTCATCGCAGGCTATTCGGACTGATAATTGATAAATCAAAGACCCGTTTCGGCGGGTCTTTAATTATTCGAATGTTTACAGATTGTCTATATACATTTTTGCGTTCCTGTGTTAAAATACATATCGTTGTGATATCCCGCCGATGAAGGGATATAATATATGACAAGGCGCAAAAGGAGAAAAATCATGCTTGAATTCAGATACGATACCCAGCTTCTTATCGACGGCCACGATCTTGACGAAGATGTTATAAACGATTATTTCACCGAGCATTTCAAAGGCGACTGCCTGCTTGCCGTCGGCGACGAAGAGCTGATAAAGATTCATTTCCATACCAATGAGCCGTGGAAGGTGCTTGAATACTGCGCGTCTCTCGGCGAGATATACGATATCGTCGTTGAGGATATGGACAGACAGGAACGCGGACTCAAAGGCTGAGAAAATTCGATATTCCGGGCTGCTGCATTTGAATGCGGCGGCCTCTTTTCATATTATCCGACCTGTCCGCATAGATTTAAATGATATCTATTTTGGAGGCGGATGTATGGACTCGGAAAACGGACGCATGACGCGCGAAGAATATCGCGCGCAGATGGGGCTCGATGCTGAGCCGAATGCAAAACGCGAAAAGAGCGGCGACGCCGGGGCACGTCTTATATTGCTCCAGCTCATTATCTGCGCCGCCGCCGTCGGTCTGATTTTCGGTATACGCAAGCTGTCTCCCGCAAGCTTTGAGACAATTAAGAATACATATAAATCCGCCATGCAGTACAGCATAAACGCGCGTGAAGCATGGGGAAAAATAAAGAGCGCCGCGGGCTTTGTGTTTGAACCCGCAGGCGTGCTTGCCGACAGTGATAAAGATTCAGAAACGAGCACCGAAAGTCTCGGCAAAGGCTCGTCGGAGCTCAATGTAAAGGCATATAGAATGAGCTTCTCGCCTTATTACACAACTATGAGCGCGCATATGCCGGTCAGCGGCAGGGTCAGCTCGCCGTTCGGCAGGCGTGACGATCCGTTTACAGGCGAAGCGTCGCTCCATTCGGGGCTCGATATCGCGGCGGCGCAGGGGAGTCCGATTTCCGCCGCATTTTACGGCACCGTCACCAAGGTCGGAGAGGATGAAATTGCCGGCAAGTATATCCGCCTGACCCACGCGGACGGGCTTGAAACTTTTTATTGTCACTGTTCCGAGATATTGGCTCCCATGAATGCGGTTATTCGCCAGGGCGAGACGATAGCCCTCGTCGGTTCAACGGGCATGGCAACCGGACCGCATCTTCATTTTGAAGTGCGGATAAACGGGCTCAAATATGATCCCGCGCGTCTGCTTTTCGGCGAAAACATCTGATGCATTTTTATATAAAAACGACCCGCATTGATTTAGGCTTTCCGTTCGCCGCATCCGCCGCCGTTATTCTTATGCTCGACAAAAGCGAAACGGCGCTGCTTATTTTTCTTTGCTGTGCTCTGCATGAAGCGGGGCATATTTTGCTCTTGACCCTCTGCTCCGCGCCGCCCGATGCAATAATTCTCGGCGTGTTCGGCATGAGGATAGAGCGGGGAGAAGTGTGCCTCGATTACCGCCGTGAGGCGGTCTGCGCCCTTGCGGGACCTGCGGCGAATTTTATTGTTTCGCTTGCCGCTCTGCCGTTTGCGCGGTGGTATCCAACCGCTTTGAAGCTTGCGGCTCTGAGTGCCGGGATAGGTGTTTTCAATCTCCTGCCTGTTGAGCCGATGGATGGCGCGGCGGCACTCAAAAGCTTGCTGCTGCTCAAATATGAGGAGCGCACGGCTGATAAGATTGTTGATATCTTTGCCGCCGTGTTGCTGATTCCTTTGACCGTGTGCGGGATAATTTTGCTTATTAAAACAGGAAACAACTTCACTCTGCTCTGCGTGTGTATTTATATCTCTGTCTATCTTATAGCAAAAAAACGCACCGCCTGATTCTTTCAGACGGTGCGCCGTTAATTTTATCTGTCAGATCGTGATGATGCCGAAGGCGGAAAGAACCTGCGCGACGAGGATAACAACGAGAAGAATCGGGGCTACCCATTTTATCATCACGCGGTGCAGCTTCTCGCCAGTAAATTTGGCGGAAAGTCCGACTTCGTCCGCGATGACCTTTGTGCCGACAACATGACCGATAAGAATACAGGTCAGGAAAGCAACGATTGGCATGAGCACGGAGTTCGAGATGAAATCGAAGAAATCGAGCATCTGCATGCCGAAAATCTTGAAGTTTGCAAGCGGGCCGTAGCCGAGGACGGAGAGCGAGCCGATGGCTACAGTACCCAATGTAACAACGACAGTCGTGACTACGCGGTTCCAGTGGAACTTGTCTCTGACCATCGAAACGACCGTCTCCATGAGGGAGATGGAAGAAGTGATTGCCGCGAAGAAAACGAGCAGGAAGAACAGCGTGCCGACCACACCGCCTATTGATCCCATGGCGTTGAAGACCTGGGGCAGGGTGATGAACATAAGACCGGGGCCCGCGTTGATTCCGTCAGCCGAACCGCCGTTGAATGCGACGACCGAGGGAATGATGATAAGACCCGCGAGAAGAGCTATACCGGTGTCGAATATCTCGATCTGGCGCACGCTCTTTTCGATGTTGTCCTCTTTCTTCATATATGAGCCGTAGGTTATCATGATACCCATTGCCAGCGACATCGAATAGAACAGCTGACCGAGCGCACCGAGAACGGTTGCGGAGGAGAACTTTGAAAAATCGGGCAGCAGGTAATATTTGAGACCCGCGAGCGCGCCGTCAATTGTCAGCGCGAAAACTGCAATAACCACGCAGAGTATAACGAGTATCGGCATCATTACTTTGCTGACCTTTTCGATGCCCTTCTCAACGCCGAATATAACGACGGCAGAGGTAAGCGCGACGAAAATGATGAACCAGAGCATTGGGTTGTCAACTATGCCGCCCTTCATTCCGATGAAGTTCGAAAAGAAATCGGCGGAGCTTGTGGCAAGATCCTTGCCGTGGCCCGAAACGAACTCGGCGAAATATCTGATGACCCAGCCGCCGATAACGCAGTAGTAGGGGGTTATAATAACAGGCACGAGTGCGGACAGCCAGCCCATGAAGCCGAAACGCTTGTCAAGCTTCTTATATGCGCTGATGCAGGAAAGCCCGGTCTTTCTGCCGATGGCAATTTCAGTCACCATCAGCGTAAAGCCGAATGTTATCGCGAGAATAATGTAGACGAACAGGAAGATACCGCCGCCGTATTTTGCCGCAAGATAGGGGAAACGCCAAAGGTTTCCGAGTCCGACTGCAGAACCTGCCGCCGCCAGAACGAAACCGACGCGCCCTGTAAAGCTACTTCGTTTTTTCTCCATTAAAGATCCCTCATTCTGATAAAAATTTTTGCCAAAAAAGTTGCACCAGTATATTAAAGCACAAAATCGCCGGTATTGCAACAGCCTTTTTATATTTGTTTGTATTTGTGAACAAACACCGTGCTTTATTGACAACAGAGAACAGAAATGCTATATTAGCAGTGACAAATCAGAGATTACGGAGACAGAGAAAATGAAAAATATATGGCTCGTTGTTCCATGCTATAACGAAGAAGAAGTTCTGCCGGAGACATCAAGGCAGCTGAAAGCCGTCATGCAGTCCATGATAGACAGCGGCAAAATATCGCCCGAGAGCAAAATAGCTTTCGTCAACGACGGCTCAAAGGACAACACATGGAATATAATAAGCGCCCTTTGCACAGATGACGGCATTTTTGCCGGAATAAATCTTTCCCGCAACAAGGGGCATCAGAACGCTCTGCTCGCGGGACTTATGACCGCGAAAAAATACGCTGACGCCGTGATAAGCCTCGACGCCGACCTCCAGGACGATGTCGACGCCATTGAAAAGATGGTGGACAACTTTATTGCGGGTGACGATATAGTTTACGGTGTGCGCTCTTCGCGCAAAAAAGATACATTCTTCAAACGCTTTACAGCAGAGGGATTCTATAAATTCATGGCGGCAATGGGCGTTGAGATAGTTTTCAACCACGCCGATTACAGGCTCATGAGCCGCCGCGCTCTCGACGCTCTGAGCGAGTTTGACGAAGTGAATTTGTTCCTGCGCGGAATAGTGCCGCAGATAGGCTTCAGGACTTCTACTGTCGAGTATGAGCGTAAGGAGCGCCTTGCGGGCGAGTCGAAATATCCGCTGAAAAAGATGCTCTCGTTCGCCTTTGAGGGAATAACTTCGTTCAGCGTCAGACCGCTCAAAATTGCCACAACTCTCGGTATATTCTCTCTGCTCGTGTGTCTTGCAATGCTTATCTACTGCATCGTCAGCAAGGCGACAGGTCATGCCGTCGCGGGATGGGCGAGTATAGGCGCATCCGTGTGGGCGCTCGGCGGACTTCAGCTGTTCATGCTCGGCATTATCGGCGAGTATGTCGGCAAGATATACACCGAGACCAAGCATCGCCCGAAATATATAATAGAGTCAATTATTATCGACCGCGAAAAGCTTGAAAAATAATTGATATGCCGTCAAAACTGTGGTAAAATGAAAGTATAAACAGGAAAGGAAGTTGTATTATGACCGAAATTACAAAAGATATGCTTATCGGAGATATACTTGACGCCGACAGAGGTACCGCAAAGTACTTCCTTGAGATGGGTATGCACTGCCTTGGTTGCCCCGCTTCCAGAGGCGAGAGCGTTGAGCAGGCCTGCATGGTTCACGGCGTTGATGTCGATTCACTTGTTGCCGAGATCAACGAGTATCTCGCTTCCAAGTAAATGATTGTGCTTTCACCCCGCCTGAAAACGGCGGCTGATATGGTGCGCAAGGGCGTGGTCGCTGCCGATATCGGTACCGACCACGCCTATCTTCCGTCATACCTTGTTTTGAACGGTATCTGTCCGCGTGCGCTCGCCTGCGATCTGCGAAAAGGCCCGCTTGAAAACGCTGCGGAGACGCTCGAACGCTGGAACATTTCGGATAAAATAACCCTGCGTCTCTCCGATGGACTCGACGAGCTTTCGGCGGGCGAGGCGGATGATATAATAATGGCGGGAATGGGCGGAATACTTATCGCCAAACTGCTCGAACGCACCGAGTGGGTAAAAAATAAAAACATAAGGCTGATACTTCAGCCGATGTCCCATGCCGAAGAGGTGCGATTGTTTCTCTGCAATAACGGCTTTGATATAATTGAAGAGCGCACCTGCCGCGATGACGGGCGCATATATTCAGTCATATGTGCCGAATATTCGGGGAAAATAGAAGCTTTCCCTCAGGGTTATGAGTTCTACGGAAAGCTTGATCCAAACGATGATATCGCGCGAAAACTCGTTGAGAGACAGCATAAGCGGCTGAAAATACGCGCGTCGTCTCTGCGCGAAGCTAACTTCAAACTCGACGAGGCGGAGTACTGCGAAAAGGTCTGTCTCGGTATGGAAAGTTTTTTGAACGGAGGAGAAAAGTGATGGCTGTTGTCGGTGATATTTATAACGCTCTTGATGCGTTCTGTCCGTTTGATGTCCATGAGCAGTGGGACAATGTCGGTCTGCTCGTCGGCGAAAGCTCGGCGCAGGTCACAAGGGCTGCCGTTGTGCTCGATATAACGCCAGATGCCGTTGAAAGAGCGCACGAAGCCGGGGCACAGCTTATAATAAGCCACCACCCGGTCATATTCCATCCGATAAAAAATCTCGGCGCGCACGATCCCGTCTATTTGTTGGCAAAATATGGCATGAACGCTATCTGCGCCCATACAAATCTCGATTGTGCGGACGGCGGCGTCAACGATGTTCTGGCGCAGTGCTTAGGGCTTGAAAATGTCCGTAAGATTCCGTCCCCGAATGCCGGAACAATGCTTCTTAGAGCGGGCGAGCTCAAAGAAGCGCTTTCGCCCAAACAATTTGCGGAGCTTGTCTCGCAGAGACTCTGTTGCCATGTTCGCTATTGCGACGGCGGCAGAAGCATAAAACGAGTCGCCCTGTGCGGCGGCGCGGGCGGCGAATTTTTCTCCGATGCGCTCGCGTTCGGCTGCGAGGCGCTTGTCTCCGGCGATGTTGCGCACCACGAATTTTTGGGTGCGTCCGCCTGCGGAGTCACTCTTGTTGCCGCCGGGCATTTCGAGACCGAAAATCCTGTAGTCAAAACAATTTTTGATTATCTTGAAAAGACTGTCTCAGGGGTCGACTTCTTTGTTATACCCCAGCAGTCTCCGACCCATTTTATCTGATATATTAGTCTGGAGTTTTACTTATGCCGCTTGACGGATTTACATTGCATTTCTTAACAGAAGAGCTTCGCCGCGATATCGTCGGATGCCGTGTCGAAAAGGTGCATCAGCCCTCAAAAGATGAGCTTGTCATGCATCTGCGCGACAGAAACGGCGCAAAGAAGCTCTTTCTCTCCGCGTCCGCAAACAGCCCGCGCGTCCATCTGACTTCACGCGCGCCGGAGAATCCGGCAGTGCCGCCGATGTTCTGCATGCTCATGCGAAAGCATCTGACGAGCGCACAGATAACCGATGTGCGCCAGAACGGGCTTGACCGCGTGCTCGCGATAGATTTTTCTGCCACAAACGAGCTCGGCGACAAAGTCGCGCTCACGCTCTACGCCGAAATTATGGCGAAGCACAGCAACCTGATTCTCGTCTCGGAGTCGGGGAGAATAGTCGATGCCGTCAAGCGTATCGACTGCACTCAGTCCTCCGTAAGGCAGATACTGCCAGGCGGCGAATACCATGACCCGCCCGCGCAGAATAAACTGAGCCTGTTCGAAGAGACTGCCGAAAAGACCACCGAAACCGTGTTCTCTTTCTCTTCAAAGATGCTCTCGTCCTCGCTGCTCGGCTGCGTCGAGGGCGCGTCGCCGCTCATATGCCGCGAGATAGCGGAGACGAGCGGGGGAGATATCCAAACAGGCTGTGCCGACGAAGCACAGCGTGAGCGTGTATGCGCCGCACTTGAGAGCATAAAAAACAGGCTTGATTCAAATTCCGGCGAACCGACTATGCTCAAGGACGAATCCGGCAAGCCGTTCGATTTCTCTTTTGAAGAGATACACCAGTACGGCACGGCGTATACCCCCGAGAGCTATGACAGCTTTTCTCAGCTTCTCGATGAATTCTACAGCGAGCGCGACAGAATAGACCGCACGCGCCAACGCTCGTCCGATCTTCAGAAGCTTCTGAGCAACGCAACTTCGCGAATAAGCCGCAGACTCAACAATCAGCGCGCCGAGCTTGCCGCCTGCGCCGATAAGGATGAACTGAGGATAAACGCCGAGCTGATAACTGCGTATCAGCACACGCTCGGCAAGGGCGTGCCGTTCTACGAAGTGGCGGACTATTATAACGAAAACAAGCCTCGCCGTATAAACACCGATCCCGCGCTCTCTCCGAGCGCAAACGCGCAGAAGTATTATAAAGAATACCGCAAAGCAAAGACGGCGGAGCAGATGCTCGCAACGCTCATCGAACAGGGCGAGGCGGAGCTTCAATATATAGATACTGTCTCCGACGCGCTTAGCCGCGCTTCGGGCTTCGGCGAGATAAACGAGATCCGCGCCGAGCTTGCGGCGTCCGGATATATAAAGAGAAAGAGCGTCCAGAATAAAAAAGGTCTGCAGAAGCCGAGCGCTCCGATGGAGTACCGGTCCACAGACGGATTCAAAATTTTGGTCGGCAGAAACAACGTACAGAACGACAAGCTCTCGCTGAAAACCGCCGCAAAGGGCGATATGTGGCTCCATACGCAGAAGATACCCGGCTCTCATGTCATAATCTGCGCCGAGGGTATGGAGATACCCGACTCGACGCTCGAAGAGGCGGCGCGCCTCGCGGCTTATCACAGCAGAGCGAGGGAATCGTCAAATGTGCCGGTTGATTATACGCGGGTCAAGAATCTCAAAAAGCCCGTCGGCGCGAAGCCCGGCAAGGTTATCTATCATGTGTATAGCACGGCTTTCGTGACTCCCGACAGCGCCGAGGCGGAGAAGCTTGCCGTCAAGGTATGAGCTCGATGAGCCAGAAAATACCGCTCAGCGGAGCGGGCAGAAAATATAAATAATCCCTGTACTTTTCCGGCAGTGACAGATTGAATGTCACTGCCGTCTTTTCGTTTATATTGAGTTCGAGCTTTTTTTCGTTATGGGCGAGTGCCACCGTGCTGCCGCTCTCTCCCATAGCCATGTGCCGCGAGTTGCCGCCCGCATATGATATCCCCGCCGCGAGCCCGGTCATGCTCAGAATGAGTATGCAGCTTATCATAAATCGCTTCGCGGTGACTGTGAATGTTTCTGCCTTTTTATTTTTGCGCCTTTTCATGGAATACCTCCGTTCTGCGGGAAGTATTCCCTTTTTTATGCGGAATATTCGTCGAGCAGCTTTGCGATGGCTGTGCCGACAAGCCTGCCGGAATATGCGGCCTCTTCGAGCGTGTTTGCGTCGCTGCCCATCTCGAGCAGGAGATTGCAATGCGACAGGTTCATATTGTATTTGCGCTGCGAGAACAGAATAGGTCTCATCAGTCCGGGATACATCGTCTCGCAGGTCTGCTGCAATCTTACCGCAAAGCGCAGATTCTGCTCCCAGTCGGGGAAGTCTTTGACCTTGCCCTCCTGCGCTCCGGTGATTATCATGATTTGCGCCGCCTTTTTGCCGTTTATCTCTGCGGTAGGCTTTATCTTGTTGCCGTTGCTCAGATGTATCGCGTCGCGGTGGATATCGAGCACGACTTGAATCGACGGATATTTCTTGAGATAAGCCTCGACATTGACTTTTGAGTGGTCGTATGCGCCGGTGTATTTTCTGTCGTGTATTTCTGTGTCGTGGATTACTTTGTATCCGGATTTTTCGAGCATTTTTGTAATTTCATCGCCGACGCGCACCATGTTTCGACTTTTGTCCTCTCCGCGCCCGGTGTAGCTGTTAGTGTAGAATCCGCGGTCGAGCATCTCATAGCCCTCGGTCGTGTGCGTGTGGAAAATGAGCACGGCGGGCTGCGATTTGTCAACGGCTTTCAAATCAATCGGCTCGTTCAGAACTTTTTCTATGTTTATTGATTTTGTCTGCGTCGTGTTTTTGACGCAGATGTTTTTGTATGTGTTGGTCGCGTTGGCTTTTCCGTATTTTGTTTCAACTATCTTGCCGTCGCCTTTTTCGGAACTGTGCTTCGATTCAAATTCCGCCATCGCCGCTAAAATATCCGAGGGTGTCGCCGCGATGTCGAAGCTCTTTTCCGTTTTACTCGCTTTCTCTTCCGATTCCGGCGCGTTTCTGCTCTGTACTGTGGCGCTCGCCTGAGCTTCGCTCTCTGTGGTCTCTGTTTTGTCTTTGACGGAAGGGGAGTTCTCTTTTATGTATTCTATCCCGCCTTCGGGCATGGCAAGTCCCGCGCTTATCAGCGCAAGCTTCGTTCCGCCGACGCCGAACAGCAGCAGCGACGCCGTGAGAATGACCGTTATTGCGAGGGCAGGCAGCCCGCCGGCAAACGACGGCAGACGGAATGTGCGGTATATTTTTGTCTTTCTTCCTTTTTTCATTTTGATTATCGCGCCTTTCATCATGCTGTGAAAATTATATGATGAAATTTCCGCGGTTATGTTAGTTTGACTTCAAACAGAGTGAATATTCACTGAATGGTATATTGCAATTGTGAATAAACAGTTAACAAGCAGCGCTACGAATTACAAAGATATATTTATATCAGAATTAAAACGACGAGTTTTCAACAGTTTCCACACAGTTATCCACATTGTCAAGTGATTTGCTTTACACTTTTGCTATATTCATCGAGACTGAATAATATCCGCAATATTCATTTATCCCGCCCATTCCTGTTTGATAAAAGAATATTCCCGAGAGGGTGTTCATGCGCCGCGAAGCTATAAAAAGAAATATAAGCGCCACCGTCAGCACGGCTGCGGCAGTCCACATTCTGATTATTTTTTCGTTCGGATTTTGCCGCATATTTCTCCCACCCTTTCTCTTTTGCTATTCTCTGCACGGTATTCGGCAAAATTCAATGTAAAATATTACTCTTGACGAAAGCATAAAAAAGATATATAATATGTTTGAACAAATGTTCGAATAAAGGAGGGCGAACACCGATGGGGGACAGGGTTATTCTGCACTGCGATCTCGATAACTTTTTTGCCTCGGTGGAGTGTACCTTCAGACCCGAACTGCGCGATGTGCCGATGGCAGTCTGCGGCAGTGAGAGCGACAGGCACGGAATAGTGCTCGCGAAAAATCAGCTCGCCAAAAAGGCGGGCGTGAAAACCGCGCAGACCGTCTGGCAGGCGCGCTCGATTTGCCCTCAGCTCGTCTGCGTGCCGCCGCATATGGATAAATACCGCGAGTTCTCCGTCCTCGCAAGACAGATATATTTAAGATATACCGACCTCGTTGAGCCGTTTAGCATTGATGAGTGCTGGCTCGATGTGACCGGCAGCTCTCTGCTCTTCGGCTCGGGGGAGGAGATAGCGCAAAGAATCTCCGCCGATATGCAAAACGAACTCGGGATAACAGTCTCGATCGGCGTCAGCTTCTGCAAATTTTTCTCAAAGCTTTCAAGCGATATCAATAAGCCGAACGGCATATTCTCTGCAAAGCGCAGCGATTATAAAGAAAAGCTCTATCCGCGCCCGGTGACGGAGCTCATGGGCGTCGGCGGCTCAACGCGCGACAAGCTCTTTTCGGTCGGCATATTTACTATCGGCGACCTCGCCGCCGCATCAAATGAACTTGTCAAACAACTGCTCGGCAAGCCCGGAGATTATCTTTTGAAGGCCGTCCGTGGGCTTGACTGCGATCCTGTCCGCCGTTACGGCGACAAGCCTGCGCCAAAAAGCATCGGGCGCAGCGTGACTCTGCCCGAAGATGTTACAGACGCTCTGCGCGTGCGCGGAATTTTCGCCGAGCTTGCCGATGATATATCCTCGAAGCTGCGCCGCGAGGGGATGCTCGCCGGTGCGGTTCAGGTGCAGATAAAAGACAATACTTTCAAAACCTCGCAGTATCAGAAAAAGCTTTCAAACCCGACCCGCATCGCCGATGAGCTTCTTTCGGCGGCGATAGGGCTTGTTCGCTCGAATAACGCCCTGCGCGTGCCCGCGCGCCTTGTCGGCATGACCGCTTGCGACCTTGTCGGCGAGGATGAGGGCTTTCAGCTCTCATTTGACTTCGACCAGACTCACGCCGACAGCATGGAACAGCTCGGCAGCCGCGTAGACGGTCTGAGGGACAAGTACGGCAAGCAGATAATCAGGCGTGCATCTCAGCTCAATAGTGAGCAAAAAGAATCAAAAGATAAAAAATAGTTATATTTTCATAAAATCCACGCCAAAAAATGATGAAATTGCACGAAAAAATGTTGACAAAATTTTTAAATTTGTTATTATAAACCTAATGATGCTTATCAAAGGAGTGGAATATGGATCGCGATCTCGGCAAATTCAGCGATGAACAGCTCTGCTCTATGGCTGCCTCCGGCGATGATTCCGCAATGGCGGAGCTCATCAGCCGTATAACGCCGCTCGCCGGTGCAAAGGCCGCAATGTACAACAACGGCGATATCCACAGGGACGATCTTTTTCAGGAAGGCATGATAGCTTTCATAACGGCGGTCAACACCTATGACCCGAATAAAAACGCGTCGTTCAGAACATATGCCGCCGCGTGCATCAATAACCGCATTATCTCCGTGCTCAGAAGCAGAAATGCACAGAAAAATATCCCGCAGGATATGATGCAGAACATAGATGACGGGGAAGAGGTTCAGGATTTCTCCGCCGATCCGCAGAATATATATTCCGCGCAGGAGGACGACGCAAGGTTTGAAAATCTGCTCAGCGAAAAGCTGACCGATTTCGAACGCCGCGTCCTTACTCTCAGAGCGGAAAAGCTGAGCTATGAAGAAATAGCCGAGCGCCTCGGCACCAACTCAAAAGCTGTTGACAATGCTCTTCAGCGTATAAAGCGCAAACTCGCTTCCGACAGCCGTCGGTAATCGCAAATACATCCGACCGGCGCTGTTCAGATAAATGCCCGCGTAGCTTAAAAGCAGAGCGTTGAAGTTCAAAGGCGGCGGTGCGATTCCGTCCAAGGGCGACTATACTATCAAGTGAGGTTAGACAAATGTACGAAGACAAGACTCTCATCTGCAAAGACTGCCATAAGGAATTCGTTTTCACGGCCGGCGAGCAGGAGTTCTATGCTGAGAAAGGCTTTGTAAACGAGCCGCAGCGCTGCAAGGCTTGCCGCCAGGCGAAGAAGGCAAGCACGATGTATGAGGCAGTTTGCGATGATTGCGGCGGAGTTGCAAGAGTTCCTTTCAAGCCCAGCGAGGACAAGCCTGTTTATTGCAGCGCTTGCTTTGAGAAGAGAAAGAACAACGCATAAGGATGTTTTAATATAGTTCTATGCAAACGGAGCAGGGCGGTTTATACCGTCCTGCTCCGTTTTTGTGCTTTATTTGTGCTCAGAGGTTATTTGCTTCGGTGCTTTTTTATTTCAGCCTTTTTTCAAAATCAACTATGCGGCAGTTTGAATATCTCTTGAGACATTCGTCAAATCCGCAGCTGAGAAAATCCGAATCGTGGCAGTCGGAGGAGAGAATGAACTCGCCGCCGCGCTCGGTGATGTATTCGGCAATGTCCAAAGCAGGGTAGGGAGTCACGCGGCAGTTTCTTGCGATAGCTCCGGTGTTTATCTCAAACGGCACTTTGAGCTTCAGCAGCTCGTCTGCGGCTGCCTGCCATGCCTCAATGCATCGCGGGTCTTTCGTCGAAAACAGGCAGTCGTTCTCGTTGAATTTGGTCACAAGATCAAAATGCCCGATGAACGACGGATTTATTTTCTCTCCGAGCTTCGCGACATTTTCATAATATGCCTGCGAAAAGCTTATAAACGAGCCGCCGAAATATTTGTTGACATAGTCGATTTGGTGCTGCGCCGGCGACTTGTCAACGGGAACATAAACATCTCCCGCCTTCACATAGTGAACCGAACCGATTGTGTAGTCAAATTCAGACAGGTCAGTTTCGTCAGTGTAAAGATCGGCTTCAAGACCGATGTATATCCTGATCTTGTCCGCGTATTTTTCGCGCAGGGCTTTGAGCTCGTCTATATATCTGCGCGTCTCGTCCGTCGTCATGCAATATGACGGGTCAATCGATGTGTGAGAATGGCCGGAGAACCCGAGCGCCGTGAAGCCCTGATTTATTGCGGCAAGAATCATTTCCTCTGCGGTGTTCTTCCCGTCGCAGTATGTTGTGTGAGTGTGAAAATTTTTCAGTTCCATGTCTTTGCCATTACTTTCTGAGTGATCTGTTTATTGCGCAGAGTATGCCGCGTATCGAAGCGTAGTTGATGTTGTGCGAGATGCCTACGCCGAACAGCTGCTTGCCGGCAGGCGAGGTGAGGTGAATGTAGGAGACAGCCTTTGCGTCCGAGCCTATCGATATGGCGTGCTCTGAGTAGTCGACGAAGCTGTATCCCGTCACGCCGACTGTCGCGAGCGCGTTGAAGAATGCGTCGATAGGACCGTTACCTTTGCCGACGATTTTTCTGTCTCCGTCGCCGTCGTGGCGAAGCACGCCCTCAAACCTGACCTTCGGCGAGGTGTCGTTAACCTCGTTCTCTTCGTGGAATTTGTGGCTGATGAGTGAATAGGGACCGTGAATGTCGATATATTCGCGCCTGAACAACTCCATGACCTCGTCCGCGCTTATCTCCCTGCCGACTTCGTCGCAGTAGTGCTTGACCGCGCGTCCGAATTCGGGATGCATCGCCTTGGGCAGATTGTAGCCGAAGTTATTCGCCATAACAAATGCCGCGCCGCCCTTGCCGGACTGGCTGTTGATGCGGATTATCGGCTCGTATTCGCGCCCGAGATCGGACGGGTCTATCGGAAGATACGGCACTTCCCAGTAGTCGCCGCCGTGATCTTTCATATACTGCTCGCCCTTGTTTATCGCGTCCTGATGCGAACCCGAGAACGCGGTGAAAACAAGCTCGCCGGAGTACGGGTGCCGCGGCTCAACGTGCATGTGCGTCGTGCGTTCGTATATGTCTTTTATCGCGTTTATGTCGTGCAGATCAAGCTCCGGGTCGATGCCCTGAGTATAAAGATTGAGCGCAAGAGTTATGAGATCGACATTTCCCGTCCGCTCGCCGTTTCCGAAGAGCGTGCCCTCGATTCTTTCGGCTCCCGCGAGCATACCTAGCTCCGCCGCGGCGACTGCCGTTCCGCGGTCGTTGTGCGGGTGCAGACTGATTATTGCATTTTCGCGGTGGGGGAGACAGCGGCAAAAATATTCTATCTGATCCGCGAAAAAATTCGGCGTGCTGCTCTCGACTGTTGAGGGGAGATTCAGTATCACTTTGTTGTTCTCATCCGCGCCGAGTGCGTCCATGACCGCTGCGCAGATGTCTGCGGCAAAGTCTGTCTCCGTGCCCATGAAGCTTTCGGGCGAATATTCATATATAATGTTTGTGCCGTCGGCTTTTGCCTCGTCGCCGAGCTGCTTTATGAGCTTTGCCGCATTGACGGCAATATCAGTAACGCCCCGCTTGTCCGTGTGGAACACGACTTTTCTCTGCAAAGCGGAGGTGGAGTTATAGAAATGGAAGATGACATTCTTGGCGCCCTTTATCGCCTCGAAAGTCTTTCTTATAAGATGCTCGCGTGACTGCACAAGCACCTGTATCTTCACGTCGTCCGGGATATATCCGCCGTCTATCAGCGCGCGGAGTATCTCATACTCTGTCTCGCTCGCCGACGGGAACCCGACTTCGATCTCCTTTATGCCTATGGCGCAGAGCGTTTTGAACATCTCCAGCTTCTCCGGCAGATTCATCGGATCGATGAGCGCCTGATTGCCGTCCCTCAGGTCGACACTGCACCATGTCGGTGCGCGCTCGATTTTATTGCACGGCCATGTGCGCGATTCAAGCTCGACAGGCTTGAACGGTATGTATTTTTTGCAGCCCTCTTTCATTTTGAAAACCTCCAAAAATAAAACACCCCTACGCAAAAGCATAGGGGTGTGAAGCTTCACACGGTACCACCCTAATTCGGCGAAAACGCCCTCAGAGGTCTCTGATAAGACCCGGCATATAACGTTGCCAGACGGATCGCCCTATACATCCGCAGACTTTGAGGCGGTCGACTCCGGAATGAGCTATACATCTGCATCGCGGCACCGCTCTCAGCAAACGCGGCTCTCTTGAGCTCGCGGGTGCAGATCTTGTTTCCTTCACAGTCTTTGCATTTGAATTATATCAAATCTTGGTATTTTGTCAAGAGTGGGTGAACCGATAAGTGGTTACTCGTTATTAATGTATATATAATAACGCCCAATGTCACTGAACGCCCGGATAAGTGTAAAAGAAGTTAAGAAAAAGGTTAAAAAAGTTGGAAAAAGGTGTTGACAAACGGAGCTGGGAGTGGTAATATAGTCGAGCACTTGAGGGACGGGTCAAACGAAAGCGAGAGCCGGACGGAAAGAAAAGTGCCGAGTACCTTGAAAATTAAACAACGAAAGAAACAAGGAACCCTGAGATTCGCGTCTGAAAAGACGCAACAAAGTAATTCCGGGAAACGAAAGTTTCTTGGTAAGATAAGAGCAGAACAAGCTCTGAAATTGATTGTAGCCGCTTCGGCGGATATGATACAAATTTTAGAGAGTTTGATCCTGGCTCAGGATGAACGCTGGCGGCGTGCCTAACACATGCAAGTCGAACGGAGTTCTTAAGGAATGCGACTTCGGTCAAATGACTTTTGAACTTAGTGGCGGACGGGTGAGTAACGCGTGAGCAACCTGCCTTTCAGAGGGGGATAACATTTGGAAACAGATGCTAATACCGCATAAGATTACAGTACCGCATGATACAGTGATCAAAGGAGCAATCCGCTGAAAGATGGGCTCGCGTCCGATTAGATAGTTGGTGAGGTAACGGCTCACCAAGTCGACGATCGGTAGCCGGACTGAGAGGTTGAACGGCCACATTGGGACTGAGACACGGCCCAGACTCCTACGGGAGGCAGCAGTGGGGAATATTGCACAATGGGCGAAAGCCTGATGCAGCAACGCCGCGTGAGGGAAGACGGTTTTCGGATTGTAAACCTCTGTTTTCGGTGACGAACAAATGACGGTAACCGAGTAGGAAGCCACGGCTAACTACGTGCCAGCAGCCGCGGTAATACGTAGGTGGCAAGCGTTATCCGGAATTACTGGGTGTAAAGGGAGCGCAGGCGGGATAGCAAGTCAGCTGTGAAAACTATGGGCTCAACCCATAAACTGCAGTTGAAACTGTTATTCTTGAGTGGAGTAGAGGCAAGCGGAATTCCGAGTGTAGCGGTGAAATGCGTAGATATTCGGAGGAACACCAGTGGCGAAGGCGGCTTGCTGGGCTCTAACTGACGCTGAGGCTCGAAAGTGTGGGGAGCAAACAGGATTAGATACCCTGGTAGTCCACACTGTAAACGATGATTGCTAGGTGTGGGGGGTCTGACCCCCTCCGTGCCGGAGTTAACGCAATAAGCAATCCACCTGGGGAGTACGGCCGCAAGGTTGAAACTCAAAGGAATTGACGGGGACCCGCACAAGCAGTGGATTATGTGGTTTAATTCGAAGCAACGCGAAGAACCTTACCAGGTCTTGACATCCGATGCATAGTGCAGAGATGCATGAAGTCCTTCGGGACATCGAGACAGGTGGTGCATGGTTGTCGTCAGCTCGTGTCGTGAGATGTTGGGTTAAGT